>SESB01000106.1_pt1 | contig 58583 bp, 63 predicted proteins | sample 3171441 | NCBI WGS metagenome assembly SESB01 (sample SAMN06051867, study PRJNA518727) | freshwater metagenome | biome: subpolar coniferous forest; feature: holomictic lake; material: water; isolation source: holomictic Lake 227, 6 m depth | place: Canada: near Kenora, Ontario | collected...
CACAACCGCTGCACTTGCAATTGTTTTTCTCGCAGCAGTCGCCGGGCTTGGACCAAAATTTAAAAGCAAAGATGTTTTGATCAGAGAGGCCTCAATAATTTGGGCGTTCGGACTAGTAACAAATATCGGATTTGGCTTGATTATCACCAAGATTGCCGATCAGGTCATATTGATTGGGTTCTCAATGGTTTTAATGGCAGCTGGCTATTCGATGTTAAGAGCACCAATAAAGAATCAACCGGAACGTTCGATGTCGCTGCCAGCATTGGTTCTGTTGTCGTTATTGATCGGCACCTTAACTGGATTATTTGGAATCGGAGGGGGATTTCTAGCAATTCCAGTATTGGTTTTATTCTTCAATACTCCACAAAATAAGGCTGCAGGAACATCGTTGCTAATTATCGCGCTAAATTGCGTTACCGCTTTCTTTGCAAAAAACTCTATTTGGACAGAGATAAACTGGCGCTACCCAGCCGTTATTGCACTATCAGCAGTTTTAATTTCAAGAGTTTCTTCAAATCTTGCCCCTAAAGTTCCAACAGTTCACTTAAAACGTGGGTTTGCGGTACTGCTATTTACTCTCGCAGCCTTTACCATTTTGACGCGGGTTTTTTAGAATAAGGAGAAAAATGAAACTAAAGCGGGCAATTGCAATGGAATTTTTGGGAACAGCAATTTTGGCATTTGCCATCGTTGGTTCTGGAATAATGGCAGCAAATTTAACTTCAGAATCATCACTTCGGTTGTTAATTAATGCAATTTCTACCGCAGTTGGGTTGGCAGTAGTAATTAGAATTGGAATTAAAGTTAGTGGATCTCACTTTAATCCAGCAGTCACACTTGTCATGCTTTTCATAAAGAAGATTGATGCTCGATCATCTCTTTTTTATATTAGCTCGCAAATCTTGGGCGCTATTGCAGGAGTTGCAACTGCTAACTTTATTTTTGACCAAAAGGTCCTTTATCGCTCAATGATCGTCCGTAGCGGATCTAATTTATTTGTATCCGAGATAATTGCTACTGCAGTATTGCTGTGGATTATTCTGCGGTTTCCAAAACGTGATGATCTAGTTGCCATTTACGCACCTCTTTGGATATTTGGCGGAATTTTACTTACCTCAAGTACTTCATTTGCAAACCCAGCAATAACAATTGGCCGAGTCTTCACCACTTCGATAACCGGAATCGCACCTGAATCAATTTTTGCATTTATCGTTGCGCAACTAATTGGGGCTGCACTTGGACTTTTGGTTGCCCGAAATATTACAAATCCTAAGGAAGCACTCAATAATGAATAAACCCTCCGTACTTTTCGTTTGCGTTCACAATGCTGGCAGATCTCAAATGGCAGCTGCATTTTTAACGCACCTTGCTGGCGACAAGGTAGAGGTTAGATCAGCAGGTTCTGCTCCGGCTGATTCAATTAATCCGGCAGTTGTTGAAGCACTAAAAGAGGTTGGCATCGATATTTCAAATGAACAACCCAAGGTTTTAACTACCTCAGCTGTTGAACAATCTGATGTAGTAATAACAATGGGTTGTGGGGATGCATGCCCATTTTTTCCTGGTAAGCGTTATCTTGATTGGGTATTACCGGATCCAGCAGGTCAAGGTGTTGTAGATGTCAGACCAATTCGAGAACAAATCCGAAAACTAGTTGAAGATTTAATCCCTACTTTATTTAATTAACGGTTGTTCTCCCAGAATCAACCCATTCAATAATTCCACCAGTTAAGTTAAAGGTACTTTTAAATCCGGTTAGATCCATTTCACTAGAAGCATCTACGGAGCGTTTTCCGGATCGACAATAAACTGCATAACTTTTTGATTTATCCAAAGCTGAAATATCAGCCCTAAAGTAATCACTATAGATATCAATATTTATTGCATTTGGAATATGACCACTGTTAAATTCCTCTGGAGTACGAACATCAAGCACCACAACATCTAGTTCGGCTATTTTTTCTGCAAACTTAGGCGCATCAAGATTTATCATTTGAAGGTAATCTTACCTACGTGAAGCTATCCATTGAAACTTATGGCCAAGGGCCGGCAGTTTTGCTTCTACACGGCATGGGCTCAGCCGCTACCGCGTGGAAACCAATAATTCCATCTCTTGCAAAACACTTCAAAGTTATTACGTTGGATTTGCCTGGCCATGGCCGGTCTGCATACTCTCCAATGCAGTCTATGGATCCCACATCCCTGGCAAAATTGGTAATGAAAAATTTAAGTGATATCGGTATTAGTGATTTTCATTTAGTAGGAAACTCTCTTGGTGGTTGGATTGCACTTGAAATAGCAGTTTTGAACCCATCTCAAGTAAAAACAATTACTGCACTAGCCCCCGCCGGCTTATGGCTTACTCCCTTTACTTCACGTTATCCCGGTGAAATTGCACTAAGGATTATGGCGGGTGGAGTGGGGAAAATAGCACCTTCAGTTTTGAACTATACCTGGGCAAAAAAAATAGGGTTTGAAACTGTTTCACCGCGCTGGAAAGATTTAAGTTATGAAGTTTGCCTAGATGCTACTAATGCAATGGCAACTTCAACTGGATACTTCCCGGCATGGGATGCATTACTAGGGAAAAGATTTGATAAGCAGATAAGTAATGAGATCCCAATAACAATAGTTTTTGGCGATAGTGACCACACTTTGCCGGAGAAGACCTGCCAAGAACGGTCACTTGCACCCGCTCATGCCAAATGGGTGGTCTTGCCACAAACCGGGCATGCACCAATGTGGGATAGCCCAGGTGAAGTAATATCTGAAATCTTCGATACTACGAAAGTAAAACTATGATTACCGCGGTTTACTTTTGGCGTATAAAAACGATATTCCTTCCACTTGCAATAATTTATATGGCGATAAACAAAATGCAATTAAAAAGATTTCCTGGTATCTCTTTTATTAAGATGCTCGGAACTGGCAAGGGCGAGAGCTTTACTCCTAGAGATGCTGACCCGACTCGCTGGGGAATATTGGTCACAATAGATGAAAATCAAATTAGTAATCTTGATAAAACTTTTGTTATTAAGTGTTGGCAAAAAATCTGTAAAAAAGAGTATCGGGTACTTTTGAAACCAATTTCATCGCATGGATTCTGGTCACGCAAGCAACCTTTTTTAGTAGATAAAATTGATTGGAATGGGAAAATAGCCGCGGTGACCAGAGCTCGAATAGTTTGGCGAAAAAATTTAATTTTCTGGCGCGCAGTCCCACCAGTAACAGAAAGTTTGCACCAATCTCCTGGTCTATTGAACGCAATTGGAATTGGTGAGGCGCCGATTGGATTACAAGGAACATTCTCAGTCTGGGAAGATGCAGCATCACTTCGCAATTTCGCCTATAAAGGTGAGGCCCATTCCGAGGCAATTAAAGCTACCTCGGCTCAGCAGTGGTATTCAGAGGAGTTATTCGCTCGGTTTGCGGTTATAGATGAGCGAGGGTTGCTCATCTAATACGGCACAATTAACCCATGTCGCTACGCCAGTTTTACCCAAGGCGAAATAACCGTCGTCAGGTTTCAGCTAGAAAACTACTAGTTCTTTATGCCACTCTTATTATTGCAATTGGCCTTCAAATTTCTTATCCCTTGATTACTGGAGAATCTTTAAGACTCGTAACAATTGCTACGGTTTACTGGGCTGCAGCCGCAATGATAATTCATGCTTTATTAGCGTATGGAATTTCCTATACATCTATATTTGTGTCAATTACTTTTACTTATGCGTTGGTTATAGAACAAATTGGAAGTAGAACTGGTTGGCCATTTGGTGATTACCAATATTCTGGATCACTGGGCTACCAAATTTATGGTGTTCCCTTAGTAGTCCCATTTGCATGGATCATGATTGCTCACCCAATTTTAATTGCTGCTAGAAAAGTTACTAAGAATTGGGTTTTTCTATATGGTGGATTTGGATTGATGGCCTGGGACTTATTTTTAGATCCCCAGATGGTTGCGGCTGAAAGATGGAAATGGCAATTTACTGGCTCACACGTACCGCTACAACCTGAAATACCACTATCAAATGCTTTTGGCTGGCTATTAACTGGTATTGGCTTAATGGCAATCTTGCATAAAGTTCTCCGCAGGGATCGTAGGAAAGCAACTGCATCAACCTCGATTCCGGATTTCTTCTTAATTTGGACTTGGTTTTCTGGCGTAGTAGGAAATTTATTCTTCTTTGATCGCACCGGTGTTGCAGTAATTGGTGGAGTTGTATTTGGAGTATTTCTAATTCCTTACGTCTTCTTATTACGCTTTGGCCCACCTGCTAACTCTTAATGGAACTATCTTTAATTCTATCTGGGTTAGCCCTGACTCTAACTTTATTAAACGCCCTAACAATTAAAGTAGTTAAAAATAGTTCAGAAACAGTAACAAGCTCAGTTTCAATACTCATCCCAATGCGTAATGAAGAGTCTAATGTTGTCCAATGTATAAATTCTGTTACTTCCCAAGAGGGGCTAAGGAATTTTGAAGTCCTTGTCCTTGATGATAACTCTGAAGATCAGACTTCAATTCTTATATCTAAGTTTAAAAATATTAAAAAACTGGATGGCACAAATTTGCCAGATGGTTGGTTGGGAAAACTATGGGCTTGTCATCAATTAGCTAATGCAAGTACTGGTGAATACCTTGTATTTATTGATGCGGATGTGAGGTTAAGCAATAATGCTGTTGCTTCTGCAATATCAAAAATGGGAAAATGGGATTTTATATCTCCATACCCAAGACAGATTATGACTGGCTTTATCCAAAGATTATTTCAACCATTATTACAATGGTCATGGCTTGCCTCTGTTCCATTATTTATCAGCCAAAAACTTGGAATTAAAAGCATGGCAGTGGCGAATGGACAATTTTTAATAATTAAGAGGGATGCATACTTTAAATCCGGCGGCCACCAATCTGTAAAATCGGAAGTAATAGACGACATAATGCTGGCACGACAGCTTTTAGCAACTGGATTTTCTGGCGGTGTTGCTGAGGCTAGCCAAGTTGCAATCTGCCAGATGTATAAAACAGCTGGTGAATTAGTAAATGGTTACCGTAAATCTCTTTGGAAGGCCTTTGGGTCCATCTTTGGAACATTTGTGGCAATCCTAATTCTCTTCATTACTGGAGTAGCTCCATTTATCTGTGCAATCTTTGGATCAAAAATAGGTTTGTTAGCATTTGGATTTATTGTCTTAAGTAGAGTTATCTCATCGATTAGAACTGGAACTATTCCAAACACTGCTCTGCTCCACCCAGTAGCCATAATTTTTTTAATTGGATTAATTATTTATTCATGGATTGGTAAGTTAACAAACAGATTAACTTGGCGAGATCGGAAACTTTCCTAAATGGCAAACATTTCCGTTATTGGCGCCGGTATCGGTGGAATGAGCGCAGCTGCCCGACTTGCTAAAAATGGCCATGATGTAACGATCTATGAAAATAGTGACCGCTCCGGCGGTAAATGTCGTACTGAATGGTTTGGAGATTACGCATTTGATACTGGTCCTTCACTCCTCACTTTACCTGCAGTTTATCGAGACTTATTTCTTAAGACCGGAAAAAGAATTGAACATATAATTGATATCGAGCCAGTAGACCCAGCATTTAATTATCAGTTTGCTGATGGTAAGTCCGTAACCTTTCCAAACTTATCCAACCCTAAGACATACATTGAAATTGAAAAATCTTTTGGAGTAAACGCTTCAAATTCATGGAGAAAATTGATTGAAAGATCTGAACGCATGTGGGAGGTATCACGAGAGCCATTTGTTGAATCTGAGTTGCGTTCAATTTGGCCACTTCTTAAACGGTGGGACTTAATCAAACAGATTAAGGAAATTTCCCCATTTACATCTCTGCGAAAATTGAGTAATAAATTTGAAGTTGATCCCCACCTTAAAATGATTGTTGATCGCTATGCAACTTATACGGGAAGTGACCCAAGAAGTGCACCGGCAGTTTTACTCACCATTGCTTTTGTTGAGAGCACATTTGGTGCATGGCATATTAAAGGTGGAATTGGACAACTTGCTGTTGCACTAGAGCAAAGATGCTTAGACCTTGGAGTTAAATTTGAATTCAACACTTTGGTTACTGAGATTTCAGTAAAAGCTGGACAAGTAACAGGAATAAAGATAGAAAATAACAGAGAAATTAACTCAGATCTTGTTGTCTCAAATTCTGATGCCGAGTACACATATAACAGGTTAATTAAGAAAGAGATATCAGAAGCGAAAAGTGAGCGCCGTAAACTTAAAATTGCAACTAAATCTTTAGCTGGATTTTCCTTGCTTCTTGGCTTAGATAATACAAAGAGTCATAAGGTTAATCTGGAACACCACAACGTATATTTCCCAGAAAACTACGATGCAGAGTTCGATGATATTTTCACAAAAAAAATACCAGTTACAGATCCAACAATTTATGTATGCGCACCAAAAGATAACTCTATGGTTAAGGGAATAGATAAAGAAGCCTGGTTTGTTTTAGTAAATGCGCCAAGGCATGATGTAGAAAATGGCTGGAATTGGAACAATGGGGGCGATAAGTATGCTGAAAAGATTATTAAGAAACTTGATCAACTTGGCTTAAATGTTTCAAACCGATTAGATTTTATGAAGTTTAGAACACCAGCAGATTTAGAAAATTATGCATTAGCACCTGGTGGATCTATCTATGGAACATCAAGTAACTCCCCTGCGTCTGCTTTTATGCGGGCTAAAAATAGATCAAAAATTAATGGGTTGTTCTGTGTTGGTGGATCTGCTCACCCTGGAGGCGGATTACCACTAGTAGGGATAAGTGCAGAGATTGTTGCGAATGCTATTGGTAAGGCTTAGAGCAATTTAGAGTAAGTAAATCTAACTAGTGTAAATAAGCTAAATAGTTGAAGGAGTAACCAAAATAAAATAATTTGGTTATAAATTATAAAATCAAACTGCAAAGAAATGAATACAATAAATACAAAGGAGGCTCTAACTGGGCGCTCGGCAAAGGTGACAATGCCAACTTCAGAAACACCTAAGCCAGCAGAGCGAGCCCTTACATACTCTTGTAGTGACGCAGTGAGTAGGACTAAAACCAGTAGCTTTAAATCTGCACCAATTTTATAAAGTGCTAATACCCAAAAAATTTCAGTTAGCCGATCAACTACTGAATCTAAAATCGCTCCCCACTTTGTGGATTTTTTGGTTAGTATCGCCAAACTTCCATCTATACCATCGCAAATTAAGGAGAGAACAAGTAATACTGATGCCCAAGATGTATTAGCATTTAAAAATAAAATCACGCCAAAAAAAAGTCCGAACATTGTTAAAATATTAGGCGTAATTCTAACTCTCGAAATTGGCTTAACAATTAAATATGAAATACTTAGCCAGGCTTTAACAATTCCAGAAATTTTTGCATTCCCATGTAGGTCACTCCAAGTAGAGAAAAACTCCTCTCTGCTCATGGTTTTATTAGTCCTAAATTTTTTGCAATAGCCACAGTTGATTCAGATGAGTTCATCGTATAAAAATGGATTCCGGGTGCTTTAAGTTCTAACAATTTTTCACCTAGCGAAGTAGCAATATCTATTCCAATTTTCTTCACTTCTTCTGGATTATCTTCTTTTCCTTCAAAGTGCTTTAAAATTTCATATGGCACCTGGGTTCCACTCAATTCACTCATTCGATTTAATTGTTTTAAATTAGTAATTGGCAATACCCCTGCAATTATTGGAAGAGTCGATCCGCGTTTAGCTAATCGGTCAACTAACTTTTGCCATTTACTTACTTCAAAGAAAAACTGAGTAGTTGCAAAAGTTGCCCCTAACTCTTCTTTGCGTATTAGAACATCAACATCTTTTTCGAAGTCAAAATTTGAGGCTGGGTGCCCATCTGGAAAAGCTGCAACGCCAACTTTAAAATCTCCGGTTTGAATTGCTAATTCAACTAACTGATCAGCATGGTTGAAGCCATCAATATTCTCTTGCCAAACTCCTCTTGGACCACTCTGTGGATCTCCTCTAAGTGCCAAAATACTTTTAATCCCAGCACTCTTATACTGTTTTAGAATTTCAATTAATTCTGATCGAGTTGAACCTACGCATGTTAAATGCGCAACGGTTGGAATAGACGTTCTAGCTGTTATCTCAGTTGTAACTCGAATCGTTCTATCCCGAGTTGACCCACCTGCCCCATAAGTGACCGATACAAAATCAGGTTTCAACGGTTGTAACTGGCCAAGGGCCTGCCATAGCCGTTCTTCACCTGCTACATCTTTAGGCGGGAAGAACTCAAGGGAGAAGGTGGTGGTTCTCAGATCTTGGCTCACAGCAGGCAGGGTACCGTTGCGCCGTGAGTTTTTCCTCTTCTTTCGATCTTAAATCGATGCGCTCTGAGATAAATCACTCCCTTGGTGAATTCATTCGAGGCGAAAACAAATACTTAGCACAAATCGGACCAGAGTTAGACCCAGTAGCAAATGAAATTGAAAAATTCCTATTAGATAGTGGCAAAAGACTTAGACCACTTTTTGCATATGTCGGCCTACTTGGCACTGGATCTAATTCAAATGCAGAAATTATTCAAGCGATATCAAGTCTTGAACTTGTTCACGTCTGCGCATTAATTCACGATGATGTTATGGATGGATCAGATACTAGGCGTGGAGCTTTAAGTATCCACAAGGCGTTTGAAAAAATGCATCGAGATAAAAACTTAGTAGGTTCCCCATCTCAATTTGGCGTTTCATCTGCAATTTTAATGGGCGACTTAGCACTTATTTGGTCCGCGCAGATGCTACACACAGCAGGTTTAGCGAGTGAACAACTTATCAAAATATTGCCTGTATACGATGAGATGAGAGTTGAGTTAATGGCAGGGCAGTACTTAGATGTTTATGAACAATCACTTGGCACTCAAAGTATCGAGCGGTCATTAAAAGTTGCCAGATATAAATCTGGAAAATACACAATTGAACGCCCGCTGCATTTTGGTGCAACACTTGGTGGAGCTTCAAATGCATTAATTAACTCCTATACAAAATATGGAATTCCACTTGGGGAAGCTTTTCAATTACGCGATGATGTCCTTGGTGTCTTTGGTGATCCAGCTGAGACTGGTAAGCCAGCAGGTGATGATTTAAGAGAGGGCAAGCGCACAGTTTTAATGGCTGTTGCTATTGATAAAGCAAATCAAGTCCAGGAAAAAGAACTTAAAAGTGGTTTAGGCAATTCAAATCTAAACACCTCACAGGTTGAACAAATGCAAGAAATAATTACTCAAACAGGTGCCCTTGCTCACATTGAATTAATGATTGAAGAGCTAACTAATACATCACTTAGCGCGCTAAACTTTGAAGAGATCCACCCAATTGGCAGAGAGTTACTAACTCAATTGGCAGTAATTGCTACTAGTAGAAAGATTTAATTTTGGTTGCAAAAGTTAAGGGACCAACAGATCATGTTGTAGTTGTTGGCGCCGGCCTTGCTGGCTTAAGTGCGGCGCTACGCCTAGCTGGTGCTGGCAGAAAAGTCACAGTCGTAGAGCGAGAAAGTGTTCCAGGTGGGCGAAATGGTTTACTGAATAAATCTGGATACTCATTTGATACAGGTCCTTCAGTGCTAACTATGCCTGATCTAATTGCAGATGCCCTTGCATGCGTAGGGGAAGATATTAAGGATTGGCTTGATTTAGTACCACTAAAGCCGCTTTATCGTGCTTTCTATCATGATGGTTCCCAACTTGATGTGCACGCAGATACAAATCAAATGCAAGCTGAGATTGCAAAAACGATTAGTCAAGAGGAAGCGGCTGGCTATGGCCGATATGTAGAGTTTGTTACTAAGTTATATAAGTATGAGATGAATGACTTTATTGATCGTAATATTGATTCCCCGCTTAATTTACTAACACCAAACTTAGCTCGTTTGGTTGCACTTGGTGGTTTTCGTAAATTAGCGCCAAAGGTAAACCAATTCCTAAAAGATCCAAGAACACAAAAGGTTTACTCTTTCCAAGCTATGTATGCCGGTGTAAGTCCACAACAAGCTTTAGCAATTTACGCAGTCATTGCTTATATGGATTCGGTTAACGGAGTATTTTTTCCTAAAGGTGGAATGCATGCTGTCCCACGAGCACTTGCCGCAGCTGCTGAAAAGCATGGAGTTACATTTAAATACAATACAACGGTTACTTCAGTCGAAAAGAAAAATGGTAGAGCAACTGCCGTAATAACTGAAAGTGGCGAACGAATTACCGCAGATGTTTTTGTGCTTAACCCAGATCTTCCGGTTGCTTGGCGCGACCTGCTTGGCAAAGAACCTTTGTCAGTCAAGCGCCTCAAGTACTCCCCTTCATGCGTCACATTGCTTGTTGGATCCAATAAGAGTTATGACCATCTTGCACATCACAATATTCATTTCGGTAAATCATGGGATGGCGTCTTTGATGAATTAATAAAAAAGAAAACTTTAATGAGTGATCCAAGCATTTTGGTAACCGTGCCATCAAAAGATGACCCTTCTCTTGCACCGGCTGGAAAATCTTCTTACTACGTACTATTTCCAACTCCGAATTTAACTGCTGATATTGATTGGGAAAAAATTGGTCCAAAATATAAGGCAGAAATGATTAAAGCTTTGGAGGAACGAGGCTACGAAGGATTTGGAGATGGGATCGAAGTTGAGCAATTAACAACTCCCCTTGACTGGCAGAAACAAGGAATGGCGCAAGGTGCACCATTTGCAAGTGCACACACATTTTTCCAAACTGGACCATTTCGGCCACGAAATTTAGCAAAAGGATTTGAAAATGTTGTTTTCGCTGGATCTGGAACTCAACCAGGGGTTGGTGTTCCAATGGTATTAATCTCTGGCCGCCTTGCTGCAGAACGAATAGTTGGACCTGTCAAGTAAGAATATGGATGAATTAACATCAGCTGGTATTACTGATCCAGAACTTCGCAACTCATATCTTGAATGTAAACGGCTTAACAACTTACATGGTAAAACTTATTTTCTAGCAACAAGATTGCTACCGCCAGAAAAACGCCCATTTGTTCACGCTCTATATGGATTTGCCAGATATGCCGATGAGATAGTTGATGATTTAGCTTCAACTTTAAGTGAGAATGAAAAAGCACAATCTTTAAAGAGTTGGGGTGATGAAGTACTGGCAAATATTAAATCAGGAAAAAGCCATGATCATATTGGTGCTGCTCTGGTAGATACTGTAAACAGGTTTAGTATTCCAATTTCATATTTTGAAGCATTTCTTCATTCAATGACTATGGATCTAACTGTTACTGAATATCACACCTATGAAGATTTATACGAGTATGTTTACGGATCTGCGGCTGTTATTGGTTTACAAATGGTGCCTATTTTAGGAACAGTGTCAAAGCAATCAATGATTGAAGCAAATATTGCCGCTGAAAAACTCGGTACCGCATTTCAATTAGCAAATTTTATTAGGGATATTGGTGAAGATTTAACTCGAGGTCGAGTTTATCTTCCAGTAACTGAGCTTCAGTCCCACGGAGTGACGAGGGAAATGTTGGAAGAGAGAATTGTTACACCACAAATTAAAAATGCCTTAAAAGAACAAATTAAAAGAGTTCGAAGTTTACAAGCAGAATCAAAGGCTGGTATCAATTTACTAAGCGTTGAAAGCAGGGCATGTATAGAAGCTGCTAGTGAATTGTATTGTGGAATAGTTGATGAAGTTGAAAAAATTGATTATCAAATATTTAATAAACGGGCCAAGACATCAAATTGGCGAAGATTAAAGGTTGCACTTCCGGCGTACATCAAAGCGCGAAACTCTCGGTAGTTATTTTCTTTGTATTCCTTTGCGACCCCAATAAATCCACATAGCCATAACCGAAAGCACTAAGGCAAATCCAAATAAAAGGTCTTCAATTGGAGCAGATGCAACCCTGATGCCCATTATTGCATCCGGGTTATACATAACGATATTGCGAGAGGTTAGCCACCAATTTGTTAATAATTGAAATGGCAAAATAATTGCATAGCTTGTCCAAAAAACAGCCCTAGTAAGTAATTGAGTTTTAATTAGAAACAGATCAAAAAAAACAGCAAATAGGAGTGCGAAGATAGCAATATCTGAATAGATCATTACTCGTCTCCAACTTTCCAATGCTTTTTAACCGTTCTAACTCCTTCAATTGTCATAATGGCAGCGATTGGGACGATAAGAAAGAAAAGGAACTCCTCCAGTGGGATCTTAAACGGCCCAAATATTCCAAGAATCTGATTATGGTCAAAATACCAATGGCCACGATCAATTGCATATGCATCCCAGATCAAGAAAAAAATTATTACCGGAAGAATGCTAAGAAGTACTCTTTTAATTCTTTTTAGGACGCCAATTTTCAATACGATTTCAAGCCAGAATGAACCAAAGACTGTGAAAAGGAGCATTGCCATATAACCAAACTTAAGCACACGGTAACTATAGACAACTTTTTCCAAGTTTCCTGCGCTAGGATAAATAACACGGGAGCTAAGAGATTTAGCTGAGAGGGTCTGATCTTCAGACCGACCGGTTGACCAGTTCGGTAATGCGAATTGGAAGGGAGTTACTTATTTCTATTTTAGAAACAATTGCGTTTATTACCTCATTGGTGGGCGTAATTCTCGGTGTATTAGGTCCACGTACAACCTGGCCATGGTGGTCGATCAGTAGCTTGCTATACGCAGTTCTTTTTTATCAATCTGCATACTATGCAAGTAGCGCACTTCAATTTATATTTATTGCTGGCGGAGTAATGGGATGGTTTGGCTGGGGAATAACTGGGGCAAAACCGAGAAAATCAAATAATAAAGAACGGCTTCTTGTATTTCTAGTTTTATGTATAGCAACAACATCTCTGTGGCCAATTCTTACTAAAATTGGCGCGGCTTCGTCGGCAATTGAAGCATTTGGCTTTGTTGGTAGTGTAATTGCTCAACTACTTATGATCTGGCAAAGGTTTGAAGCATGGCCGCTCTGGCTAATTGTTGATTCAGCATACACATATCAGTATTTTAACGGACAACTATATTTAACAAGCTTTCTATATTTAATATTTACTGCAATTGCAATTTGGGGTTGGATTCGTTGGAATAGGGAATCGAAAAAATTCACTAATGATTGATTATCAAAGTATTTTGCAAGAAATTAGTAGTATTAAAAATGATGGTACAACCGTAATTGCGATTGATGGTGTTGCCGGCTCTGGTAAAACTACATTGGCTCTTAAGTTAGCAAATGATCTGGATAATTCGCATGTTGTACATATGGATGATCTTTATGATGGCTGGAATAACCCTTTATCGCAAAAGCTAACTGCTCGCGTTATATCTCAATTACTTGACCCCTTAAGTAAACAACTGTCAGTCTCTTATCAAATATTTAATTGGAAATTAAACAGATTCACAGATTTTAAAGCTGTTCCGAAATCTAGATACTTAATTCTCGAAGGAGTCGGTGCTGCTCAAAGAGAGTTCCGTCCATATATAAATAAGATTATCTGGATTGAGTGCGACCCAGATCTTGGTTATAAGCGAGTAATCATCCGAGATGGTGATCAGGTAAAAGAGGAAATGTTGAAATTTTTGATTGATCAAAATAATCATTTTTTGATGGAATTAAGTAAGAATGCTGCGGATTACACCCTGAATGGCGCGCCATAATCTCTAATTTTAAGATTTTTTCTCTAAACTTTCATCGTGTCTGATTTAACTGGTGAGCTAATTGATAATCGCTACCTTTTGCAACGTCAGATTGCATCTGGTGGCATGGCCACCATTTATGCTGGCTTAGACACTCGCCTAGACCGCCCGGTTGCGGTAAAAATTATGCATGCTCATCTTGCTAATGATGAAGCATTCGTATCTAGATTCATAAAAGAAGCTAAAGCAACTGCAGCACTATCACACCCAAATATTGTTTCAATACAAGATCAAGGTTGGAATGAGGGTGGACCACCGGCAGTATTTCTTGTGATGGAGTTAGTTGAAGGAAGTACTCTGCGAGATTATTTAAATGAAAATGGTTCATTAACAGTTGAACAAACGCTTCAACTAATCACTCCAGTCCTAAGCGCCCTTTCGGCTGCACATAGAATTGGAATTATTCATCGAGATATCAAACCAGAAAATATTTTAATTTCAAAAGACGGTCGAATTAAGGTTGCCGATTTTGGTTTAGCAAGGAATATTGCAATGGGACAAACTATGACGGCAGAGTCAAGTGTTGTCCTGGGTAGTGTTTCATATTTATCCCCCGAACAGGTCCAGCGCGGTGTTGCAGATGCCAGAAGTGATATCTACGCGATTGGAATAGTTTTATTTGAAATGCTAACTGGTGATAAACCTTATAGCGGTGAAACACCAATTCAAATTGCTTATCGCCACGTTAATGATCGAATACCTAATATTCAAACCATTAATAGTGCAATTCCCGCTTCTGTTGCGGAGTTGGTTTATGAGGTGACCGCACCAAATCCAGATCAGCGGCCAAAGGATGCGGAAGAGTTATTAAGTAAATTAAAAGAGATTCAAGCCAAAATTGATCCAAAACGTCGCCAGATGAGTTTAGAGCTTGATCTGCCTCCAGTGGTTAGCAAAAAAAGTAAAAGAGGAAAAGTTTCGGTAACTTCGGCTTTTGGTGGGATAAAAGAGAAAACATCCCAACTAATTTCTAGTAAACCAATTAACATAAACAAGCCGGAAGATTCAATCAGAACTAAAAAGCGCAAGGTTTCTAGAAGAGTGCGTCGTAATCGAATTATTGCTTTATTTTTACTTTTAGCGATACTTTTTGGTGGTTATAAAGTTCTTAACGCGAATAAAATTTCTGTTCCATCATTAGTTGGAATGAGTCAAAGCGAAGCTAAAAGTAGTTTGAAAAATCTTGGATTAAGCATTCAAGTAGTTGAAGAGGTATTTAGCGAAGATGTACCAAAAGGAAAAATAATTGCAACAAAACCTGGTGGAGGTGGCAAGGTATCCCCCGCTGGAACTGTTGGTTTGATAGTTTCAAAAGGCCAAGAGCGTATTGTCATTCCGATACTGAATGGATTAACTCCAGATATAGCGTCGGGGAAAATTGCTGATCTCGGCTTAAGCGTGGGTCAAGTAAATGAAAGTTTTGACATGAAAGTTGCAGCTGGCTTTGTAATTGGAACTGATCCAAAAGACGGTAGTGAAGTAAGAAGAAAATCAATTGTAAATTTAATTGTTAGTAAGGGAGTTGAGCAATTATCACTCTCCTCATATGTTGGTAAGGGCGGAGAGCAAGCGCTTTCTGAATTAAACGACTTAGGATTTGATGTTAATGTTAAATACAGTTTTAGTGACAATATATTTAAAGGTCAGGTTATTACCCAGACTCCAGAAAAGTCTGATCTAATTAGTAAAGGAAGCAAAATTGAATTAGTCATCTCAAAGGGATCAGAGTTTGTATTTGTTCCAAATGTACTAGGTAAGAACAAAAATGATGCAAGTGTTGATCTAGAGAATCTTGGATTAAAAGTTAGCGTTAAAGGTTCTGGTAAGGTGAATAACATAACTCCAGCTATTGGCAGTAAGGTTAAGCAGGGCACGGTAATCACTATTACTCTTCGATAGAGTAAGTAAGCCAACTCTCAGGTAGGCTCGCCAAATGTCCGCTGCTAAAAGCTCGATTCGAATTGGCGCCCATGTACCCACATCTGGTGGCATGGCAACTCGCTCAATTGAGTATGCATTAACAATCAAAGCTGAAACCATTCAAGTATTTGCATCCAGTCCACGGACTTGGGCCACCTCTGCACCTAATCCAGCAATGGATGAAGCTTTCAAAGCAAAAACCAAAGAACATGACATTAAGCCATACGTACACGCTTCATTTTTAATAAATTTAGGCTCACCAACAGTTTCAACATATGAAAACTCTCTTGCCGCTACTGCATACTCATTAAGACGTGGGCGCGAGATTGGCGCTCATGGTGTGGTTGTCCATACCGGTTCAGCAGTTGATGAATCACATGTCGATCAGGCCTGGAAGCAGATTCATGAAGGAATGATGCCAATTCTAAATAATCTTAAAGATGATGACCCATGGCTCCTGCTTGAACCAACTGCCGGGCAAGGGCAATCACTTGTTAAGAAACTTGATGATCTAACTAAATACTTTGAAGCACTTGAATGGCACCCAAAGGTAGGAGTTTGTCTAGATACCTGCCACGTTTTTGCAGCTGGACATGATATTAAAAAGCCTGGGGGCATGACTGAGACCTTAGATTTATTGGTAAAAATTGCTGGAATCGATCGAATTAAATTAATTCACGTAAATGATTCAATGGATATTTGCGGAAATTTAAAGGATCGTCATCAAAATATTGGTAAGGGTGAAATTGGTACCAAGCCATTTGCAGAGCTCATCTCGCACCCAGCAATTGCCAACGCCCCATTGATATTAGAGACACCTGGATCTGAGCCAGAACATGGAAGTGAAGTAGCGCTCCTTAAAAAAATGCGGGATAAAAAATGAAGAGTAAAAATCTCTTATACCTAGCTATGTTAGGTGCTGCGGCTGTATGGGGTGGATCTTTTGTGATTATGAAAGATTCCCTTGAGAAGCAAGATGTCTTTTCATTTCTAGCGTCAAGATTCATTGTTGCAGCGATTTTAATGTTTATGTACAGACCTACTGTTTTAAGAGGACTTAGCAAGCAATTTATTATTAGAGGAATTTTTGCCGGCATACTTCTTGGAAGTGGCTATATATTCCAGACCTTTGGACTTATCAAGACAACGGTTTCAAACACTGGGTTTATCACTGGTCTATATCTAGTCTTTACCCCATTAATTTCATTAATTATTCTTCGTCGACATGTGCTAAAAATTCAATGGCTGGCTGTATTACTGGCAACTATTGGCCTATTCCTTATTTCCTTTAATGGAGTTTCAATTGGTTTAGGTGAAACTTTAGTTTTAATTTCAGCTATTTTATATGGAGCCCACTTTGTCGCACTTGGTGAGTGGAGCGATGGTGGTAATACCTATGCATTAACGCTCATACAAATAATTACGTTAGCAGTTATGGCATCTTTATTTACTGTTAGAGATGGATTCCAACTTCCGCCAGATTATTCCGTTTGGTCAGCAGTGTTATTCACTGCCTTTTTTGCTACCTTCCTAGCTTTTCTTGTTCAAACTAAAGCGCAATCAGTAATGAGTGCAACTGCGGCAAGCGTGTTACTGGCAACGGAAACACCGTTTGCAGTTATTTTCGGTCTTTATTTCCACAATGACCCGTTGACCTTAAAAATCATATCTGGCGGGTTATTTGTAATGGTTGCAATGGGCTTAGTTATCTGGTCTGATGCACGTAAAGAAAATATGAGAACATTCCACCATGACTAATCCAGTAATCGACCTTAGATCTGACACGGTCACTAAGCCTTCTGCTGGCATGCGTGATTCGATGGCATCCGCACCTGTTGGTGATGATGTTTACGGTGAAGATCCAACAATAAATTCACTGGAGGAAAGAGTTGCACACTTATTTGGTAAGGAAGCGGCGTTATTTTGCCCAAGTGGTTCGCTAGCAAATCAGTTATCAATCCGGATGTTGGTAAATCCTGGCGAAGAGTTAATTACTGAAACTAACTCACATATTGTTAGAGCTGAGCTGGGTGCTGGTGCAGTGTTTAGCGGTATAACAACTCGAACCTGGCTAGCAGACAGAGGACTTTTATCTGCTGATGATCCATTAAATATTGCAAGACCAGACTCCGGACCATATCTAGTTTCAACGACTGCAATTGCAGTTGAGAATACTCATAACTTTGGTGGTGGCACTGTTCAACCCCTCGAAGAAATAAAGAAATTACGACAAGAAAGTGAAAAGCTTGGAATTGCACTACACCTCGACGGTGCAAGGATTTGGAATGCTCATATTGCCAGTGGAGTAGATTTTAAAGAGTATGGAAAATACTTTGATACGGTAAGTATTTGTCTTTCTAAAGGACTTGGTGCCCCAGTTGGTTCGTTAATGCTCTCCACCAAAGATCGCATATTAAAAGCTCGCCAATGGCGCAAGAGATATGGTGCCGGGATGCGTCAGGCAGGAATTTTAGCTGCTGCCGGCCACTATGCCTTAGATAATAATCTGCCACTTCTTAAAAATGATCACCAAAGAGCAAAGTCACTCGCCCATGCAATTTCAGCTGTAGCACCAAAAATTATCGATCCAACTACTGTTGAGACAAACATAGTGGGATTGGATATTACTTCACTGAAAATTACTGCAAGTGACTTATCGGCTCAATTAAAGGAAAAGGGAGTTTTAGCTAGCGCGCTAGGTCCAAAATACTTACGACTTGTCACACATTTAGACCTAACAGATGGTGATATTGAAACTGTGAATCAAGTATTGCCTCAGCTACTGCAGCGCGCCCTCGTGCTTTAACAGCCACTCCTTAACCTCAATACCATAAGCATAATTCCCAAGCGATCCACCGCTTTTAACAATTCGATGACACGGAACAATTGCTGCAATTAAGTTACTCGAACATGCGCTGCCAACAGCTCTAACCGCACTGGCTGATCCGGCTCGTTTTGCTAGATCTGAATATGACCAAGTTTTTCCAACTGGCACCTTACGCATCTCTTTCCAAACTGATTGGTAAAAAGGGGCACCAGGTTGACGAACCTTAATTGAATTAAGTGCTGAAGTATCACCATTAAAGTAATCAGAAATAAGTTCACTAATTACTGGTATCTCAGTTACTAATTTAATCTCTCTAATTGAATCCTCTGGAGATAGGCGTGGAATTAAATCTTCAAAACCAGTAAAGCCAGCTGCTAACAAAATCTGCTGATCTGCTATTAAATAAAGAAGGCCAATGGGAGTTTTAAAAGAGGTCCTAGAAAGCACCCTCTGAGGCTAAACCTATATAGAGAGAAAGGGAATACTTATTTTTTATGATCTCGTAACATTTCAGCAACTAAAAATGCTAATTCCAGCGATTGAGTATGGTTAAGTCTTGGATCGCAGGCGCTTTCATAGCGAGTAGAAAGATCCTCATGGCTAATTTGTTCGCCACCACCAACACACTCTGTAACATCATCTCCAGTTAACTCAATATGAATTCCGCCTGGATGGGTACCAAGCTTTTTATGAACCTCAAAAAACCCACGAACCTCATCAAGTACATCATCAAATTTACGAGTCTTATACCCACTTGGTGCCTCATAGGTATTGCCATGCATCGGATCACATACCCACAAAACTGAGGCGCCAGATTTTGTAACTGCATCAACTAATGCCGGGAGTTTTTCGCGAATAGTTCCAGCCCCCATACGAGTAATAAAAGTTAATCGCCCTGGTTCATTACTTGGGTTTAATCGTTTAATTATTGAAAGTGCATCCTCAGCCGTTGTCTTTGGCCCAAGCTTTACACCAATTGGGTTGTGGATTTTTTCAGCAAAATCCATGTGCGCACCATCTAATTGTCTTGTGCGCTCACCAATCCAAACAAAGTGGGCGGAAACATCATATGGATTATTTGTACGTGAATCTATTCTTGTTAGTGCTTTTTCATACTCCAAAATCAACGCTTCATGGCTTGAATAAAAATCAACTGATTTAAATGACTCTGGATCAACTCCGGCAGATTGCATAAACTGAATTGCCCGTCCGATTTCATTTGCCATCTCTTCATAGCGAGCGCTAAATCGGGCGTCAGCAGCAAAACCCTTATTCCAACTATGAACTTGGCGCAGGTCTGCAAATCCACCTTGGGTAAAGGCCCGAACAAGATTTAAGGTTGCTGCCGAGGTGTTATAAACCTGAACTAATCGTTTTGGATTAGGAGTTCTTGCCTCTTTAGTGAACTCAATATCATTAACTGCATCCCCTCGGTATGCCGGCAGGGTTACTCCATCTCGTGTTTCATTGTCATTACTTCGTGGCTTAGCAAACTGACCAGCCATCCGCCCAACCTTAATTACTGGTAGGGATGAGAAGTACTGAAGAACTGCTGCCATCTGTAATATTGTTTTAATTCGATTTCTAATTGAATCAGCCGTTGCCCCCACAAATGTCTCAGCACAATCTCCACCTTGTAACCAGAATGCTCGACCCGCGGCTGCTTCGGCGATACGTTTCTTTAGGTTGTCGCACTCACCGGCGAAAACTAGCGGCGGAAAACTCTCTAACTCAGATACAGCAGATTTAACGGCAGCAGTATCTGGCCAGGCTGGCTGTTGGGCAGCAACTAGCCCAGCTTTAAATATCGAGTTAGCGCTCATTAGATAATGGTAGGCAATCTATTGGTATTGATGTGGCTAATTAAGCACCCATCATTACCCAAAGAAGATCTCCGCCTCTTTATATAGCTCAGGATCAACTGTCTTTAATTTTGTAGTTGCAGATGCCAATGGAACTCGCTCGATCTTGGTCCCATGCAGAGCCACCATCTTGCCCCAATCACCATCATGGACAGCAGTGATCGCATGTAGGCCAAACCGAGTAGCAAGAACTCGATCAAATGCAGTTGGTGTGCCACCTCGTTGAATATGTCCTAGTACCGATGTACGAGCCTCTTTGCCCGTCTTAGATTCAATCTGACCAGCAAGCCACTCACCGATTCCAGATAACTTAACATGGCCAAATGAATCAAGGGTTTGATCTTTTGTGACCATATCGCCATCTTGCGGAATAGCACCTTCAGCAATAACAATGATTGGTGAATAACTTTGCTCAAATCTTGATTCCACCCATTTACAAACTTGCTCAACTGAGAACTTAACCTCAGGAATTAATATGCATGAAGCACCGCCAGCAAGGCCAGAGTGCAGCGCAATCCAACCAGCATGTCGACCCATTACCTCAACAATTAATGCCCGATGATGTGATTCTGCGGTGGTGTGAAGGCGATCGATTGCTTCTACTGCGATATTTACCGCAGTATCAAAACCAAATGTGTAATCAGTATTATTTAAATCATTATCAATAGTTTTAGGAACTCCAATTACTTTAACACCAAGTGAGTCTAGTTTCGTGGCAACTCCTAAGGTATCTTCACCGCCAATTGCGATTAAAGCATCAACACCCATCTTTGCTAAATTCTCTTTTATTTTCTCAACACCACCTTCAATTTTAAAAGGATTAGTGCGAGATGAACCAAGAATGGTTCCACCCTTTGGCAAAATTCCTCTAGTTGCAGCAATATCAAGCTTCATTGTTAAACCTTCAAGTGGTCCTCGCCAACCATCACGAAATCCTATGAACTCATAGCCATACTCTTTGACGCCTTTGCGAACAACTGCGCGTATGACCGCATTTAATCCAGGACAATCCCCGCCACCTGTTAGAACACCGATACGCATTTAGAAAACTCCAGCCTTAAATCTTTTAAAATTGGTCAACGCCGACGGCTAAGTCTACTCTGCCGCAATGGGACTAAAACCCGAGATCATTAAGCATCTGGCTGAACGGGCAGCATTAGGGCAACCTCAAGTATGGCAAGCACCATTAGATGAGATCCGGAAAAATACCCATACCCATATAGCTTTGACACAACCATTAATTGATCTATTTGCAGTTGAGCATAAATTTATTCCCGGTCCTACGGCGGACCTGCCAATTCGAATTTATCGGCCAACTAATGAAAAGAATCTGCCTGCTCTAGTTTTCTTTCATGGTGGCGGCTGGGTATTAAATTTTCTAGATATATATGAGCCTGCTCTTAGAAGTATTGCAAAGCTTGGAAATTTTGTAATTATTGCCGTTCAATATCAAAAAGCACCAGAGCATCCTTATCCCACACCATTTGACGATTGCTATGCCACATTGGAGTGGGTAGTAAGACATGCAAAAGAGCTAGCCATAGATTCAGAATCCATTGGTGTTGCCGGTGATAGCGCCGGTGGCAACCTTGCCTCTGCGGTTGCAATTAAAGCAAGAGATAAAAATTTAATTGCCCTGGCATTTCAGTTGTTAATTTACCCATGTAATCAGATCCAGATGGAGTACCAATCTGCAACTGATTTTGCAGAAGGGTTTGGTTTAACAACTAAATCGATGAGATGGTTTTGGGATAAATATCTTCCAAATAAAGATCACCACAGTAACCCTTATGCAGTTCCAGCCAGCTCGACAGATCTTAAAGGAGTTGCCCCTGCGATTGTGATCGCAGCGCAATTTGATCCATTAACTGATGATGCAAGACAGTATTACCAGAAATTGGTGGCAAGTTCGGTGCCAGCTATATATAAGGAGTATGGTGGCCAAATACATGGCTTCTTCAATTTAAGTGGAGTTACTGAAGATGCAAATTTACTTTATTCAGATATTGCCTTTGAAATAAATGCGATTTTAGGAAGAGGAAATTAATTGACTAAATCTGGATGGGGCCGATTTGCTCTACTTGGTTTTCTATGGGGAATCCCCTATCTATTCTTAAAAGTTGCAGTAGAAGAGATGTCACCATCCTCTATTGTCTTCTTAAGAGTTCTAATTGGTGCACTTGTTCTGCTGCCGATAGCTTTAAAGCGGAGAACTTTTTTCATTGCTAGGCAGTATTGGCCACTTTTACTTCTCTATACAGTCACAGAGTTAATTGGCCCTTGGTATCTGATTACAAATGCTGAGCAAAAAATAACCTCTGGTCTAACCGGCTTACTTGTTGCAACTGTGCCTATCTGGGCAGCGATACTTGCTTCAATATTTGGCGACCACACAGTTTGGCACAAATCTAGACTCTTTGGATTAATTATCGGATTCATCGGTGTAGTCGCAGTCGTTGGTATTGAATCGTTAAGTGGAAGACAAGACATTATTTCAATTAGCATGGTGCTTCTTGCCGCAATGGGATATGCCTATGCAATTAATATGGTTAATCGCAAGATTCCGCAAGTTCCCGGCTTAGCACTAAACACCTGGGCAATGATCATTACATCCTTTGTTTATTTGCCTTTTGCCATTATTAGTTGGCCAAAGAAAACACCGTCAATTGAAGTCATCGGTTCAGTATTAGGTTTAGGTATTTTATGTACTGCAGCTGCATTTATTTTATTCTTTAAAGTAATTGTGGAGGTTGGACCTCCTAGAGCCTCCCTTGTTACCTATCTAAACACTGCTGTAGCAGTTTTACTTGGCGTAATTTTGCTTGGTGAGCCACTAACGCTTGGAATTGCTCTTGGTCTTCCATTAGTACTTATTGGTTCTTACTTTGCTAGTCGGAAAGTGAGTCGGTAAATCCAAGTCTGGCTAGTAACTTTGGATCCTTCTGCCACTCTTTAGAAACCTTTACATGAATTTGCAAAAAAACTTGCATACCAACTAAGTTTTCAATTGATTTACGAGCAAGGGTGCCGATTGCCTTTAATTTACTACCCTGGGGTCCAATAATAATTCCCTTTTGGCTATCACGCTCAACATGTAATGTGGCATTAATATCAAATATCTTTCCACCATCTCGCTCAGCCATCTCATCAATTGTGACCATAACTGAGTGAGGTAACTCCTCATAAAGCTCTTCAATCGCTGCCTCTCTAATTAAATCTGCAAACATTAACTCCTCTGCCTGATCAGTTGTAATATCAGTTGGATAAAGAGCAGGTGAGGAGGGTAGTTTTTTCGAGAGCAAATCTAGTAATAAATCAGTTTGTTCAAGATTTTTTGCTGATATTGGCACAATCTCAGCACGGGAGAGTTTTAAACGATCGGTAAATTCTGTTACTTGCACTAACTTTGCGGCAAGATCTGACTTTGAAACCGTATCGACCTTGGTAACTACTAAAAATACTGGCATGTGAGATTTAATTTGCTTTGCAATATATTCATCACCTGCCCCGATATCTTCATTTGCTGGCATGCAAATGACAACTGCATCTGTTGAGGCTATGTTTTCATTAACCATAGTATTTAATCTATTTCCAAGGGCATTTTTTGGCTTATGCATTCCAGGTGTATCCACAACAATCATTTGAAAATTTTCTTTGTTAATGATTCCTCGGATTGGATTTCTGGTTGTATTTGGGTGGTGTGAAGTAATAACTATCTTGGTGCCAACTAGGGCATTTACCAAGGTAGATTTACCAGTGTTAGGTCGGCCAACAATTGCAACAAAGCCTGCTTTGAAATCACTCATCAGAGCTATTCTCTCACCTTTTTGATTACCTTAATTGCAGTGGCGTAATAATCTCCAATATCTCATCTAAGTTGGTAGCAATATCTGCAATTCGCTCGGCAATTAAGCGATGGCACCCTGCGCTTAGGGAAGATGTAACTTCGCCAGGAATTGCAAATACTGGCCTAAATATCTCCGCTGCATCCCGTGCTGTTCTAATTGACCCACTGACAAACTCAGCCTCCACTACAACAGTTGCTCTTGATAATGCAGCGATTAAACGATTTCTTATCAGAAATCTGTGCGGCTTGGAATTAACATTTGGCATTACCTCAGATATTAAAAGGCCAGAGGCAGTGATTTGATTAAATAATTTTTTATTTTCGGGTGGGTATAAGTGGTTTATTCCCCCAGCCAACACGCAAATAGTTTTACCACCACCGGCTAGCGCCCCAATATGGGATGCGGTATCAATTCCATAGGCACCACCACTTACTACAATTAAATCCTGCTTAACTGCCCCAATTGCTAAAGACTTTGCAATCTGATCTCCGTAGCTAGTTGGTTTTCTACTACCAACAATTGAGATTGATTTATCAAGATTATTTAAGATACCTCTATCGCCTTTAAGTACTAACGCAATTGGAGGTGATTGAAGATCATTAAGGGGTATGGGCCAATCTGAATCTTCTGGTGTTAGTAATGTGGAGCCTGCGTCAATTAACTCTTTCTTTAAGTTAGATAGATCAATCTTTGAAATAATTGCCTGCAGACCTAAAATATCAGCTCGCTTGAAATAATTTTTACCACTCAAAATGCGTTGTAATACATCTACTGCACTGAAATTGGATATCTCATTACTCCAGAAATTATCAGCAGGCTCAATGCATGAGAACAAGATCAATCTTGCTTCAGATTCACTTAGCACGTAGGTAACTTACCTAAACATTGCGATGCTCAGGTAAGTAAGGATTAAATTGTGAATTACTTGTTCTTAAAGAATTGCGGCAATATTTGCAAAGGATTTACGGTGAATTGGAAGCACCCCAAACTCCTTTATTGCTGCGGTGTGTGACGCAGTTATATACCCTTTGTGATTTGCTAAGCCATATTTTGGAAATTCTTTATCTAACTTAATCATTATGCGATCACGATAAACCTTGGCCAGAATTGAGGCAGCGCTGATAGAAATAGCGACTTGATCACCTTTCCAAACAGCTAGATTTGGCGTAGTCAGTCCGGGAATTGGATATCCATCAGTTAATACATAATCTGGTGTTACCTCTAGCGCATTAATAGCTCGGCGCATTCCTTCTATATTACATTTATGCAAACCAATAGTATCGATTTCATCTACTGAAACCTCAATTATTGAGTAAGCAAGTGAATTATCAATTACTACGTCAAATAATTCTTCACGCTTAGCTTCGCTCAACTCTTTAGAATCTCTAACTTCTTTTAATGCCTTAGATAGTGGATCTTTTAATATAACTGATGCTAAAACTAATGGGCCAGCACAAGGGCCACGACCTGCTTCATCAACGCCTGCAATATTTTTGATTCCTGCCTTAAGCAGAGTTTGTTCAATCATTAAATTAAGGAAGCTATTTTACTGGAATCTTCTTTAAATCACTACCTTTAGGTAATAAACCAATATCTGTGAATGGCCAAACAATAAATACAGCTCTACCAACAACTTTGCTCTGTGGAACCATTCCATTATTTGCACTATCTGGATGAAATCTTGAATCGGCACTTGCTGAGCGATGATCACCCATCACCCAGATAAACCCGTTTGGAATCTGGACATTAAATTGAGTTTCACTTGGCTTATCTCCGGCATATATATAAGGCTCGGTAATTGAAACTCCATTTACTTGAAGTTTTCCAGCCTTATCGCAGCAAATTACATTATCTCCACCAACGCCGATTACTCGCTTAATCAGAAATTGTTTTGCTGGATCTGGCAATACGCCCACGGTAATTAATCCGGTTTTAATCACTCCACTTATTCCAGAATTACCTGAGTTATCTGAACCCCCAAGCCAATTATCAGGATCGGCAAAAACTACAACTTCACCCCTTTTTATATCGGTAAATAAAGCGCCGAATTTATTTACCGCAATTCGGTCGCCAACCTGCAAAGTATTTTCCATTGATCCAGATGGAATATAGAAAAAGTGAATTAAAAAGGTTTTAACTAAAATTGAGACAATCAGAGCAGCAACAACTATTACTGGTAATTCTCGAAGGAATGAACCCTTCTTAAGCATGAGTATTAAATTACTTAAGCTTGTGGGGTTTCTTCTACTGCAGCCTCTACCGCTACCTCTTCGGCAACTGGCGCAGCTTCAGCAACTGGAGTCTCTTCAACAACTGGTGCAGCTTCAGCAACTGGAGTCTCTTCAACAACTGGTGCAGCTTCTGCAACTGGAGTCTCTTCAACAACTGGTGCAGCCTTTGCAGCTAAACGCTCAGCAGCTTTCTTCTTTAAAGTTGTTGCACCATCTGCAGGTTCATTCATCGCCTCTTTAACAGCTGCTTCGTAAGCAACTCGCTTATCAACTCGAACTGGTTGTGGCTTTAATGTTCCCTCGCTACCTGGCAGGCCATTCGCTTTTTGGTAATCACCAGTGATCTTAAGAAGAGCAGTAACTGCTTCAGTTGGTTGTGCACCAACACCTAGCCAATACTGCACACGGTCTGAATTAACCTCAATTAATGATGGCTCAGATGCGGGTGAGTAACGACCAATCTCTTCAATCGCTTTTGAGTTACGAGCAGAACGAGAATCTGCAATCACAATTCGATAATGTGGTGTGCGGATCTTGCCAAGACGCATTAACTTAATCTTTACTGACACAGAACTCCCTATAGAAAATTAATCGGCTTATTCTTTCGTAAACAGCGGGGGCGTTTACATCCAGAGCTAACCTTGCGGATAAATATTGCTATGGGTTAGAGGGTCCCATTCGCAGGGGGCTAATCTTGCCAGCAGTGGGCTACAAACCCAAATTGGCCTAGATCCCCTCCTCAATTGCCCGCTTTGCTGGGTTGCCTGATCGTGATTTTTTCTTAGGTGAATTTGTTTGCTGCGGTTTAGGCAAATTACTCATTCCAGCTAGCGAACCCATACCAGGAATATTTGCTCCGCCCCGCATTTGTTTCATTACCTTTTGTGCTTGTGAGAATCGTTCAACTAAAGAATTAATCTCAGATATTGCTCTGCCACTTCCCCGTGCAATTCGAGCCCTTCGTGAACCATTTAAGACTTTGGGGTTATTTCTTTCAAGTGGGGTCATAGATTCAATAATTGCTCGAGTTCTTACCAATTCAGATTCATCAAAGTTTTCGATTTGTTTCTTCATGCCAGCAGCACCAGGCAATAAGCCCATTAACTTACTCATGCTTCCCATATTTTTCATCGCTTCAAGCTGGGATAAAAAATCATCAAATGTAAACTCTTCGCCCTTTATAAATTTATCCTCTAATTTTTTAGAAGTTTCCTGTGGCATTGCTCGTTGTGCCTGCTCAGCAAGGGAAGCCACATCTCCCATCCCAAGGATTCGCGAAGACATCCGATCTGGATAGAAAAGATCAAAATCGGTAACTTTCTCACCGGTCGCTGCAAAAATAATCGGCTTACCAGTTAACTCAACAATTGATAATGCTGCTCCACCTCTGGCATCACCATCTAATTTTGTTAATATCACAGCATCAAAACCAACACCATCTAGAAATGCTTTTGCTGTTCTAACTGCATCCTGTCCGATCATCGCATCGACCACAAAGAAGATTTCATCAGGTTTGATTGAATCTCTTATATCAATTACCTGTTGCATAAGTACTTGATCAACGCCGGTGCGACCAGCAGTATCTATAATTACAAAGTTATGTAACTTATCCTTAGCAAACTTAACTCCTGCTTTTGCAACCTCAATTGGATCTCCTGAGCCATTCCCACCCTCAGGTGCAAATACTGGAACCTTTATTGATTCGCCAACAACCTGTAATTGAGTTACCGCATTTGGTCTTTGTAGATCTGAAGCAACTAATAGAGGTGTATTACCTTGTGATTTTAAATAGTAAGCAAGTTTCCCAGCCAAAGAGGTCTTACCGGCACCTTGCAAACCGGTAAGTAAGATTACCGTTGGCGCTGTTTTAGCAAACTTAAGTCTACGTGCTGAGCCACCTAATACTTGAGTTAGTTCACTATTAACAATTTCAAAGATTCTAGCTGCAGGATTAGTGCTCTTATTTATTTCATCAGATTGTGATTTACATTTTTCTAATACTTTATTTGAAAAACTTTCGGCGACCTCAAGTGCAACATCTGACTCAAGTAAAGCGGTCTTGATCTGTGCGGTGAAGTCGATTAGATCTGAATCTGAGACTTTACCGCGCAGGCCAGAGAATATTGAACTAAGTCTCTGGCCTAACGCTTCAAACATGGAGGCATCTTACATTTTATTTAGATAGCCTCTTCGCCACTTTCTCCAGTGCGAACACGAGTAACTGAATCAACTGGTGTAGCCCATACTTTGCCATCACCAATATTTCCAGTCCGGGCAGCTTCAGTAATTACTTTAATTGCTTTATCAGCAATTTTAGAACTCACTAAAACTTCAAGCCTGATCTTTGGAATTAGATCAACTTTATATTGTGCGCCACGATAAACCTCAGTTAAACCTAACTGGCGGCCGAATCCCTTTGCTTCAGAGACGGTCATGCCAGTTATTCCGGCACCTACCAAAGCTTCTTTAACTTCATCAAGTTTTTGTGGCTTAATAATTGCAGTGATTAGCTTCATGTATTAAAACCCCCCTCTTGAACTAGATGTTAATTCGTAACCAGTCTCAGCATGTTGATCGTAATCAATACCTGCTACCTCTGCCTCTGGCTTAACTCTAAAGCCAATTGTCTTATTAATTATAAATCCAATAATTAAAGTGACAATAAATGAGTATGCAAGCACAAAGAAAGCACCAAATGCCTGCTTACCAAGCAAAGTGGTTCCTCCGCCATAAAAGATTCCATCTAGTCCTAGGCTATTTATTGTGCTACTACCAAATAGGCCAATTGATAAGCAGCCCCATAATCCACCAACTAGGTGAACGCCAACAACATCGAGAGAGTCATCAACATTAAACATGTACTTAAGTCCAACAGCTAATGCGCAGAATATTCCGGCAAGTAATCCGATTACTACCGCTGCCCATGGAGCAACAAATGCACACGCCGGAGTAATCGCAACTAATCCAGCTACTGCACCGGAAGCTACTCCTAATGATGTTGGATGCCCATCACGAATTTTTTCAACTAATAACCAGCCAAGTGCTGCAGCTGCAGTTGCAACCTGAGTATTCATTAGCGCAAGCGCTGCTACTCCATTTGCACCAAGGGCAGATCCAGCATTAAAGCCAAACCAACCAAACCAAAGCAGACCAGCACCAATTAAAACTAGAGGCATTGAGTGTGGTCGCATCGACTCTCTGCGCCAACCAACTCTTTTACCCAAAACTATTGCTAGTGCTAAGCCAGCAGCACCTGCGTTTATGTGGACCGCAGTTCCACCCGCAAAGTCCTCAACACCTCTTGCTGCTAAAAATCCTGCACCAGTAACGGTATCGCCAACTTTATTGCCAAAGGCAAATACCCAGTGAGCAACTGGGAAGTAAACAACTGTTACCCAAATAGTTACAAAAACTGCCCATGCAGTGAACTTAGTTCGATCCGCGATAGCACCTGAGATAAGTGCTGGGGTAATAATCGCAAACATTAACTGGAAGGCTGCAAATGCAAGTAATGGAATAGGATATACGCCGCCATTATTTGTTAATTCATTTACGGCACTACCTAAACCTGACAGCGAAATTGCGCCATACCATTGTGAATTTGCTTCATAACCAAAAGCTAATTTGAAACCATAGATAACCCACAGCACGCTTACAATTCCAATAGTTACCATCGACATTAACATCATATTTAGAACACTCTTTGCTCTGACCATGCCACCATAGAAGAGGGCAAGACCTGGTGTCATTAAAAGAACTAACGCGGTACTTGCTAAAACCCAAGCAGTGTCCCCGGTATTAAGTACTATTTCGCCCATTAAATCTCCGTTGCTTAATTATTAAATCAATTAATAATTGTTAAATAGAAACCTCGCCATTGAGATGGAGTAACTATGCTCAGGCTAAGTTAAATCAGGTGCCTAATTAGATTTCAGGCGGGTGACAGTTTTACCTTGATTGTTAAATGTATGTTACTTAGTCAAATAGGCTGGCGATATATGACACCGGATCAAACGGGGCTAAATCTGAAATAGCCTCCCCCGTACCAATGAATTTGATCGGAACAGAGGTTAGTTTTTCAATTGCTAGAGCGACCCCGCCCTTTGCAGATCCATCCAGCTTAGTAATTATTAAGCCAGTTACATTAACTGCTTCACAAAATGTTAACGCTTGGTTAATCCCATTTTGACCAGTAGTGGCATCAATGACAAGAAGAATCTCATCAACTGGTGAGTTTTTTTCTATCACTCGAATAACTTTGCCAAGTTCATCCATTAGATTCTGCTTAGTATGTAATCTGCCTGCTGTATCTACTATCAAATAATTAATATTTGATTCAGAAGCCTTGCCGATGGCTGAAAATGCCACCGATGCCGGATCACTATTTACTGCACCTGTTACAACCTCAACTCCTATTCGAGTTGCCCAAGTTTGTAACTGATCTGTTGCAGCTGCTCTAAAGGTATCTGCCGCAGCTAATAAAACTGTATTCCCATCATTTTTTAATCTATTTGCTAATTTTGCAACAGATGTTGTCTTTCCAGTTCCATTTACGCCAACAACTAATATTGTATTAACTCGAGCAGATTTTTCAGGTAGCTTTCTATTTTTATCGCTTAACCAGTTATTTACAACCTGGGAAATAGCAGTCTTTGCATCATCTGACTTAGCAGATTTCACTTTTTCGATTACCTCATCAACTAATTTCACACCTAAGTCTGATGAAATCAAATTTGAGCGAATTTGATCCCACTCATCAGCGGATATTGATCCAGAACGAAGGGATGAAACTAAACGTTTAAATAAACTCATTACTATTTAAGAAACAGCGTCAACTTCACGGATACGCTGCGAGATGACCTCGCTAACTCCATCACCGCGCATGGTCACACCGTAAAGTGCATCAGCAATTTCCATAGTTCGTTTTTGGTGAGTGATAATAATTAACTGAGATTTCTCTCTTAACTCCTCGAAAACTCCAAGTAAGCGGCCTAAGTTTGTGTCATCAAGAGCAGCTTCAACCTCATCCATTACATAAAACGGTGAAGGTCTAGCTTTAAAAATTGCAATTAACAATGCAACCGCAACTAAAGATCTTTCGCCTCCTGATAACAATGACAACCTCTTAACTCTCTTTCCAGGAGGTCTAGCCTCAACATCAACACCAGATGTCAACATGTCTGAAGGGTTTGTAAGTATTAATTTGCCATCACCACCAGGGAATAACCTGGCGAATACGAGTTCGAATTCTCTAGCAGTATCTTCGTATGCTTGAGTAAAGATCTGTTGAACTCGATCATCAACCTCTTTAATGATATCTAGCAAATCTTTCTTAGTCTTCTTTAAATCTTCTAATTGTTCAGCAAGATAACGCAAGCGTTCTTCAAGGGATGAGTACTCTTCAAGTGCTAACGGGTTGATCTTGCCAAGTAAGGCTAAGGATCGTTCAGCTTGTGCCAATCTCTTTTCCTGTTGGTCTCTTCGGTATGGAATCAAATCACCAGGAACAAACTCACCATTTTCATTTTCATAAAATGTTGGTACATCATTATTTGGTCCATACTCATTCATAAGCGTCTGCACATCAATTCCAAGCTCTTCAACCGCCTTGGTTTCAAGTTGCTCAATGCGTAGACGCTGCTCCGCTCGAGCAATCTCATCCTTATGAACGCTTGAAGTTAGTCGTTCTAATTCAATTGCTAATTCTCGACTAATTGTGCGCAAACTTAATATCTCACCCTCACGTTGTGATCTTGAAATCTCTAACCGCTCGCGCTCTGCTCCAGCACGTGAAATTGAAAGCTCAATTTGAATCAGTGCTTCATAAGCGGTGTCTGCAATCTCTTGCGCAGTTATCGCCGCTTGAGCACGATTTTCACGGCGTGAAATTGATTTAGATGCTGCCTCTCGCTCTGACCTTGCTTGATTCTCTAATGCAATAGCGCGCTGCTCTACCGCATCCTTTCGCTCTTCAATTGTTCGAAGATTTAATCTTGCTTCAACCTCTTTGGATCTTGCGGCAGAGACCTGTGAGCGAAGATCCTCTAGATGAGTTAAATCTGGCTCCACCGGAGTCTGGTGTGATTCAAATTGAGCAATTGCTGCGGCGAGATCTCGTTCATCAAAGGTGCGTTGTTCATTTGCAGCATTTAATGCAGTTATTAATCGGTCCGCTTCCTCACTTGAGTTCTTAACATTTTGGCCAGCAACTGCTAATTGTTCAGCATAGCCAGTCATTGCCGCATCTGAATCATTTAGTTTTGAAAGTGCTGTTTCATACTCTTTATTAACATTATTAAAGCTATCTTGAGAGGTACTTAACTCAAACTTAATTCGATCACAATCTGCTGAAACTTTAGTTACCTCAACCTCACAATTTGAGGTCAAAACTGAGATCTTTTCAATCAAATCAGCATTCGCAGATGATTGAACCAAATCAGTAATTTCTTTGAATGCAGTTAATCTACCGAGTGAGCCAGCACGTAGTTTTTCAGTTGATTGCAGTTTTTCAGTAAGTACTTTTATTTCACCTTCTGCCGCTTTTAAATCTATCTTTAATTTATTAAATATCCCATCTAAGCCAGGTTCAGAGGCTGTTAAGGATGAAATTTGAGTTTCAATTATTGCAAAACTTTCTCGATAACTTTTTAATCTATTCTCTGCTGAATTCTTAGCCTCAGTTAAACGATTTATCTCTCCCATTGTTGCATCAATTCGAGAACGCAAACCATTGATATGTCCTTCTTGGCGTGCTGTTCCTTCACGTTGATCTGCAATCGCTCGCAGAGATGCTGAAACTCGGTTTTCTTCAAGTGCTAATTGATCTTCAATTGCTTTTAGTGAGTTTGAATCAACAGTTAGCTGCTCTTGGGAAATTCGAACCTGACTTGCCAAAGTTGATTCTTCAGTGCGCAGTAATTTTGCTTCATCCTCTAATGCTTTTGGATCACGGCCAGTTGCTTTTGCTTCTTCAGCCTCTTCGGCTAAAAATCTTGCTCGCTCTGAAGATAGATTTTGCACACCACGTATTTGCTCACGTTGTGAAGTCAATCGGTAAAAATTCTCTTGAGCAGTGATTAACTGTGGGTTCTCACTTGCGGCAATTGCATCTAATTCAATCTCTCGAGTGCGTGCGGTATTTAATTCCCGCTCAACCTGTTCTTTTCGCTCACGTAATACAGTTTCATCTGCAACCTCAACATCCATCTCAGAGCGCATCCGAACAAGATCTTCAGCCAGCAAACGTAATCTGGCATCTCTAACATCAGATTGAATTACCGTTGCTTTACGTGCAACCTCAGCTTGCTTGCCGAGTGGTCGAAGTTGACGACGAAGTTCAACTGTTAGATCTTGAATACGCGCAAGGTTTGTCTGCATTGAATCTAATTTCCGCAGCGCCTTCTCTTTACGCTTTCGGTGCTTAAGCACACCTGCTGCCTCTTCAATAAATGCTCTTCGCTCCTCTGGGTTTGCTAATAAAATTGCATCTAACTGTCCTTGTCCAACAATTACATGCATCTCCCGGCCAATTCCACTATCACTCAGTAGTTCTTGGATATCTAATAACCTGGTGGTTTCGCCATTTAATAAATACTCAGATGATCCGTTCCTAAATAAAACACGAGTAATAGTTACTTCAGAAAAATCGATTGGCAGTACCCCATCTGCATTATCAATTGTTACTGAAACTTCAGCGCGACCTAATGGTGCTCGACCTGAGGTACCGGCAAAAATAACATCTTCCATTTTTCCACCGCGCAGTGATTTAGCACCTTGCTCTCCCATAACCCAAGAAAGTGCGTCAACTACATTTGATTTACCAGAACCATTTGGTCCAACCACGCAGGTAATACCTTGCTCAAAGTTTAGGGTTGTTGATGAGGCAAAGGATTTGAACCCCTTTAGGTTCATACTCTTTAAATACATAGCTTCGCCCAATCACTGTACATAGGCGCAAACCTATCTAAAAATGGGTTGAAATCGGTGCTACCTAACGTTGGCAACGCGGGCAAAAATGGGAGGAGCGATTAGCAAAGGCGATTCTGGCAATTGGTGTGCGGCACCTGGAACATGGCTCACCTTGGCGCCCATAAACGCTCAGAGACCTAGAAAAGTAACCACTCTCACCATTTACATTTTTATACTGCTCATCAAAGGATGTGCCGCCGGCTTTAATTGCAGATTTCATGACCGAAACTGCTGACGAAATTACTTTTCTTATCTCTCCATCAGATAAATCTTCACAAATAATCTCCGGATGTATCTTTGCCCGCCAAAGTGACTCATCTGCATATATATTTCCAATACCACTTATGACCTCTTGATTTAGAATTGCGGTTTTAATTGAAGTTCTTTTCGCCTTAATTTTTGCAACTACTTGCTTAGGGTTAAATTCTGGTTCAAATGGATCATATGCAATATGGCAGGCTGAAGTTGGCACACCATTATTTAGTTCCTCTACTGACAACCAACCAAATGTCCGTTGATCAATAAATCTAATCTCATCTGCTTTCCCCTTGCTAAATTTCAGGCTACTAATACTTAACTTTGCTCTTAGGTGTGTTTGGGCTGGGTAGTTGCTAGGTTGAACAAGTAATTGACCGCTCATTCCAAGGTGGGCAGCTAAGGTGAAATCTCGATCGAGTCCGAGCCAAAGAAATTTACCCCGTCGGTTTACCGACTTAATTTTCGCTCCAACAAGAGCTGAAAGAGGTGCGATTGAGTCAGGTTTAATTGCCCGTGAGTGAAAGCTACTTGCTTCAGTTATTTTTCTGCCAATTACATAGCTTTCTAGTCCAGCACGGACGGTTTCAACCTCTGGTAACTCTGGCATTACTTTTTAGAATTTACTACTTTTTATTACTTCTAATGCTTAAAAGTTCATGAGCAATTTTTGCTGCCGCTTGCTCAGCCTCTCGCTTACTTTTTCCATGTCCAGTTGGAAATTTTTCACCACTTAAGATCGCCGCAGCAACAAAACTTTTGTCATGGTCTGGCCCAGACTCGGTTATTTCATACTCGGGTGCAGAAAGATTTAAAGTCGCAGCAAGTTCTTGTAGTGCCGTTTTGCCATCAAGGCCAGCACCTTGTGTAGTCGCATTAGCAATTGCTGGTGCTATCCACTTTAAAACAATTTGTGCACTTTTTGTGTAACCATGTTCTAGATAAATTGCACCAACTAATGCTTCTAATGAATCTGCCAGAATTGAATTCTTATCTCTACCGTTAGTGCTTTCTTCTCCCTTACCAATTCGAAGAAACTCACCTAATTTAAGATCACGGGCAATTTGGGCAAGTGCTCTCATGTTTACAACCCCAGAGCGCAGTGGACTTAATCTACTTTCATCTAAATCTGGAAACTTTTTATAAAGCTCGTCAGTAACAATTAATCCAAGAACTGAATCACCTAAAAACTCTAAGCGCTCATTTGTTGGGATTCCACCAGCTTCATAAGAAAAAGAGCGGTGAGTTAGTGCAAGTTCAAGCAACTCATCCTTAACCGAAATTCCGAGTTGCTCGGTTAGGCCAGAGTACAGATCAGACCTCTAAAACCTGGCGACGGTTATAAGTTCCACAGGTAGGACATGCAGTGTGTTGCAATTTAGGTTGCTGACATTGTTCACATGTTGCAAGGTGTGCTGGAGTTGTCTTCCACATGCTGCGACGAGAGCGAGTGCGTGCTCGCGACATTTTTCGCTTTGGTACTGGCATGGTTTTTACTCCTTTATGAATGCACTTTGTGCAGGTGAGAATTATCTACGAAAAGTTCGTAGTTGTAAAAACGGCTTAGCTTTTAAGCGGAAAATCCTTCAGGGCTGACCATCTCGGGTCATCTGGGGTGTGGGCGTGATCTACTGGCAGATTGATCCATTTCTCACCACATCCCGGGCATAGACCTGCACAATCTTCAGTACAGAGCGGATTAATATCCAAATTCAAAATAACTGCATCTCTGATAGCAAGTTCTAAATCAATCTCATCGCCAACCATAAAACTTAAATCATCTTCTTCTAAATCAATTTCCTCTTCTTTGCGAGATCTCTCTTTACCTTTTTTCTTTCCCCCACTTTTACTAGCGGCGCTCTCGTAGTAGTAAAGCTCAGTAAAGCTCTCATTAATTGGCCACTGGATCGGTTCAAGACACCTGGTGCACTCACCGGTAGCAGTTGCTACTACCTGCCCAGTTGCAAGCACGCCTTCATCGACAGATTGGATTCTAAGCTCTAGCTCAATTACCTCACCAGGCTTTACTGAAAGTAAATCAACACCTACCGCTTCAGTAATCTTTAGATCAAGCTCGTACTCACGCATCTCACCAGCGCGGTGTGGCAGATCATGGGTATTGAAGATAAATATTGAACGAGCCATGAACTACTTATTTAAAGTAGAGAGTGCGTGTTTTGTATCAGCTCCACCTAATTGATCTCGGCCTTTACTAATAACATCTAGAGTCTTATTTAGAATAACCTCTAAAGTTGCAAGTCTTGAGTCAATATATGCCTCAATCTCTTCTCGATCCTTCTTGCTATCAGCATTAGCATCAGCCAAAATACGAGTTGCCTCTTTACGGGCAGATGAAACAATTGTGGTTTGTTCTACCAGTCTTGCTACTTCATCCCGTGCTTGAGCAATAATTGCATCTGCTTGTTCATGCGCATCCTCTAAAATATCTTCTTTTTCACGTTGAATAGATATTGCCTTTGCTAGATCGTTTGGAAAAGAAACTTTTATTCGATCTAATAACTGCAGCATCTCACTTCGATTTATAACGCAGGAAGCCGAAAGTGGAACAGAACGAGCTTCCTCAACAGCAGCAATTGCTGATTCTAAACTCTCAACTACATCCATCGCTATTCCTTCCGGTCAAGTCTAGATTTTAACTTATCAACGATCGCAGCGGGCATATATGCCGATACATCCCCACCATAACTTGCAATCTCTTTAACTAGAGAAGAAGACAAAAATGAATGTGATGGGGCGGTGGACATAAAGAGTGTCTCAACCCCTTGTAGTTGAAGATTTACCTGGCTCATTTGAAGCTCATAATCAAAATCGCTGACTGCCCGCAATCCTTTAACAATTGTTGGAATTTTATTCGCTCTGCAGTAATCAACAAGTAAGCCAGACCAAGAATCTACCGTGACATTCTTATACCGAGTAGTTACCTCTTTGATCATTTCAATTCGCTCTTCGACGGTAAATAAAGAGCTCTTTGTTTGATTAACTAAAACAGCAATTACCACCTCATCAAATAATGTACAGGCCCTAGCGATAATATCTAGGTGCCCATTGGTGATTGGATCAAAAGATCCAGGACAAACAACACGTCTCATGGTTAAAACGCTAGCAACTAATTGCTAAGTTAGCCATTTTCTCTCACGCTGTGCGCTCAGTTAGCGCGCCATAGTGAATACTGCCGGCACCATATGAGCGAACCTTCACCTCAGTAAATCCATCAGGCCAGATAAATGATTTAACTTTTCCATCTCGCTCAATTGCAACTACTCCATGTTTATTTAACAAATTTAAAGTAAGTATTTTTTTCAGTATTTTCTCAATTTCCGAATTTGCTACCTCATATGGTGGATCTATGTAAATAATTTCATAAGGTTCACTAGCGGTATGGTTTAAGAATTCAAAGGTAGTTTTACAATGAACTTTAAATTTGCCGACTTCAGGCTGATTATTTAGCAATTCGAAATTTTGTTTACAAACATCTGCGCTAACTGAATTGCTTTCCACCGCCTCTACCAAAGCAGCACCACGTGAGAGTGCCTCTACTCCAACTGCACCAGAACCAGCAAAGAGATCTAAGAAATGCAGTCCCTCTAATGAAGTAAATGTTGAAATCAATGATGAAAATAATCCTTCCCGGGCACGATCAGAGGTTGGCCTGGTAATTGAGGGAGGAGAAAATAATTTTCTTCCCTTACCGATACCGGCAATAATTCGCATACTCATGATTTATCCATAAATCTTGCAGCTTCATCACTTTGTAATTTTGCAACCTCATTTTTTAACTCTGGTAAGTGATCTAGATTTGAATTGATTGCTAAAATTTTAAGTGCAACCTCTCTAGCTCTTTGAATTAAATCTTCATCTCGCAAAACTCGAAGTAATCTTAGATGTGATCTGCCACCAGATTGAGATCGGCCCAGTACATCACCCTCTTTTCGCTGCTCTAGATCAATTCTGGCTAATTCAAACCCATCCAATGTTGCAGCGACAGAACTAAGGCGGTTCATACTTTGTGAATCCTCTTGCGCATTACTTACTAATAGACAAAGACCTGGAACACTGCCACGACCAACTCGACCACGAAGTTGGTGAAGTTGAGAAACGCCAAATCGGTCAGCATCCATAATTACCATCATTGATGCGTTTGGAACATCAACGCCAACCTCAATTACAGTTGTGGCAACTAATACTTGGATCTCACCACGAGCAAATGCACTCATGGTCTGTTCTTTAACCTCACTTGAAAGCCTTCCATGCAAGACAGCAATTTTTAATCCTTTAAGCGCACCAGTTGCTAGTTGTGGTGCTAACTCCTCAACTGCAGTCATTTCTTCGTTGTCTAATAATTCCTCACCTAATAACTGAGCGGCGGCAATTTCTCGTTCGGTTAGCTTTTTATTGGGATTAATAATCCGAGGGGCAACAATATAAATCTGATGTCCTTTAGCTGCCTCTTCCTTAACTCGCTCCCATGCTCTATTTAAAAAATGAGGTTTTTCAAGTACTGGAATTAAATGAGTTGTGATCGCAACTCGACCACCTGGTAATTCACGTAAAGTTGAAATATCTAAATCACCAAAGACTGTCATGGCAACGGTCCGAGGAATTGGTGTTGCAGTCATTACAAGTAGGTGAGGTGGCTGCTTTGCCTTCATGCGCAGCGCATCTCGTTGCTCAACGCCAAATCTATGTTGCTCATCAACAATTACTAATCCAAGATCATTGAAGGTAACACCATCAGATATAAGTGCATGGGTACCGATAACAATTCCAGTTTGTCCGCTTGCAAGCTTTGCGTGAATCTCTTTTTTAGCAGCAGCAGATAATGAGCCAGTTAATAATTCAACTTGTGTACCGATCGCACCGGCTTGCAACGTACCTGCTTGGGCTAATTCACCAAGAAGTTTTGTAATTGTTCGATAATGTTGCTGTGCTAAAACCTCAGTAGGTGCAAGCAGTGCTGCCTGACCAGATGAATCAACTACAGATAACATTGCTCGAAGGGCTACTACAGTTTTTCCAGAACCTACCTCGCCTTGTAAAAGCCTGTGCATTGGGTATTTATTTGATAAATCCTTTTCAATCTCCGCATTTACCTCAATTTGACCAGATGTGTACTTAAAGGGCAATTTAGCTTCAAAGGCTGCAACTAAGACCGGTGTATTAGGGGTGCGTGATTTAGTACTTAGCTTAAGAATTTCATTTCGTCGCTGACCAAGTAGTAATTGCAACAATAGTGCCTCATCAAATGTAAGCCGCTGCCTGGCACTTTCAGCTGAATCTAAATCTGGTGGTTGATGAATATCATGAAAAGCTTTTTCTAAACTTGGATATTTAAACTCCTGTGCTATCTCAACTGGAAGATAATCTGGCAAATCATCCATTGAGTTAAGCGCTAAATTCACACACTGCATTACTTTCCAAGAAGGTAACTTTGCCGTAGCCGGATATACCGGTAAAAACTTTCCAGCAAATTCGGCAACTGCTGCATCAACATCATTTCCATCTGGAATTAATTGATAATCAGGATGCGATAACTGACGTTTGCCTTTAAAAACTCCAACTTTGCCCGCAAAAAGCCCAACCCGACCAACTTTTAGATCTTTCTCACGCCAGGCTTGGTTAAAGAAAGTTAATGATAATTTTGCACTTCCATCTGTAACTACTACCTCAAGAATATTCTTGCCATTAGCTCGCCTTAAATTAACTGCTTGAATCTCGGCCAAGATAGTTACTTCATCATCGGCTAATAATGTTGAAATATCAGTTAACTCACCTCTAACCACATACCTACGTGGATAATGTCTAAGCAGTTCATTGACGGTTGTGATTCCAAATGACTTTTCTAATACCTGCGCAGTGCGATCGCCGACGATATTTGTTAATCGGGTAGAGAGGGAGGCCATGGTGGAAGTATCCAAGACCAACTAGCCAACTGCGCGTAATTACCCACCGGATTAGCCATTTAATACCTTTGCGAGGTAATCTTTCGCCTCTAAATAAGAAACCAGCGAAATAAAGGGAGTTTTAAAGTGTCTTCAGTATGCGATCTATGTGGAAAAGCACCAAGCTTTGGCAACAATGTCTCCCACTCAAAGCGTGCTACCCGCCGTCGTTGGAATCCAAATATTCAAAGAATTCGCACAATTATTAACGGACAAACTAAGCGCAAGAATGTTTGTGCCTCATGCCTTAAGGCAGGTAAAGCAGTTCGTTAATTAAAAGTGCTGGTACCCAGCCTTTTGAATAATTTCACCATCAACTGTTATTTGGTTTTTGCCTTCTTTTACAACACCAATTTGAATTCCTAGGTCATTATTAGCATTTTTAGGATTAACCGTTGCTAAAAAGAAGTGATCCTCTCCACCAGAAAGAATCCAATCAAAGACATCTTCGCCAAGTTCATTTGCTAGCTCTAACAAATCTTTAAATCCATCTGCATTCGATATTAGTTGCTTACTCAAATCAATATTTACCCCAGATGCAATAGCAATATTAGAGCCATCTGTCGCAATTCCATCGCTGATATCACACATTGAAGTTGCGACCGCTATTAGTTCTTTAGGAGCAGTAAGTTTTGGATTCAAATGTGCTTCAACCACATACCTAGGTCTATCTAAACCTCTGCTTAAAATTGCAAGGCCAGCAGCTGAAAGACCAGGAAGTGCTGACACATAAACAAGATCACCTACTTTTGCCCCACTGCGTAAGATTGGATTTTTATTCAAATGCCCAAGGGCTGTGATACTAAGACTCATTTTTTCACTCTTACTTAAATCTCCCCCAATTACTGTAACTTCAAACTTATCTGCAACAGATTTAATCCCGTTCGCTAATTCAGTAACTACCTCCAAGTTATTTACCTCTGTTATTGCAGCAGCTACAAGTAGATATTTTGGGGTCGCTCCCATTGCAAATATATCTGCAAGATTTGCAGTAGTTAACTTTGCGCCAATTTGAAATGGTGTTGACCAGTCTCGCCGAAAATGAACACCTTCGATTGCCATATCCACTGTTGCAACTAATTTGCTACTCGATGGGGAAATAACGGCAGCATCATCCCCTATGCCTACTTCAACACCTGTTTGTAATCCGGTGTGAAATAGCTCGCGTAGCCGCTGGATCAGCGTTGCTTCAGATTCAATCAATGGCACTCCCCAATTAACTCGCTATAGGCTACCCTTTAATATCGCTTTGGTTCATTGCTGAACACGAGGCTATAAATTGAAAGGCAAGAAATGTCTGTTCAGGCTTACATTCTTATTCAAACTGAAGTTGGTAAGGCTTCCAGTGTTGCTAAAGCTGTCTCTGCAATAGCTGGCGTAACAATAGCCGAGGGTGTCACTGGTCCTTACGATGTAATTATGAGAGCTGAATCTGCAAGCATGGAAGATCTAGGCCGTACTGTTTTAGCAAAAGTGCAAGCAGTGCCTGGTATTACTAGAACACTTACCTGCCCAGTTACAACTTTTTAATAATTAGGAATTGCTCTTTTTAACTAGATTAATTAGTAAATAAAGAGCAATTCCAAAACCAATTCCCCAAATTAGATCTACGCTGACGGTAACAACTGCAGTAGCAATATAGATAAAAATATTACTTTTCGAAGATTTAAATATCTCCAGCATCGATGCCTTATTAAAGATTCTAAAGCTTGTTCCGATTAAAACACCAGCGATAGCAGCACTTGGTATTTGTGAAAATATTGGTGCTAGAAAAATAACTATTACTAGTAAGACAACTGAATGAATCATCGATGCTAAGCGGGTAGAAGCACCTGACCTAACATTCACATTTGTCCGCGCAATTGCTCCAGTTGCAGGCATACCACCAAAAACTGAAGCAAGTGTGGTTGCTAACCCCTGTCCAAATAATTCTTGATTAGGTTGGAATTTTTTGTCACTTGGAACATTTGAAATATCATCGGCAACTCGTGCTGAAAGTAATGATTCAATAGCAACTAATACTGCAATAGATAATGCTGGAGTAATTAAACTCAAATACTCACCTGAACTTAAAATCGGTGAGGTATAGGTCGAAACATTGCGAGGTATATTTCCGATTGTTGCAACATTAAAATCGAAAGCTTTTACTATTAAGGTTGTTAATAACAAGGCAGAAAAACTTGCCGGAAAATACATTCTAATCTTAAAAGATTCTACAATTTTGACGATGTTAAATTTAATAGCTAAGGTGATAAAAACTACGAGAAGTGTTTGCCAATGTACTCCAATTGCCACCGCTTTTTGAACGGTATGTATTGCGACTACTAATGTCCGATCACCCTCACCTTTTATAACACCAAATGCAAAAGGAAGTTGTTGGAGTGAGATAACGATTGCAATCCCAACTGTAAAGCCCTCTACTACACAATTTGGAACTTTATTTATCAAACTTCCTAATCGAATAAGTGACATAGCAATCACAATCAAGCCAGCCATCAACCCTAGAGTTGGAATTGCAGCGATACCAAACTTATTAATCACTGGGATTAAAACCACAGTCATTGCACCAGTTGGTCCACTTACCTGAAACCGAGAGCCACCAAATAGACCTGCAATAAAGCCGGCAATAATTGCAGTGGAGATTCCAGCCGCAGCACTCATGCCAGCAGTAATGCCAAAACCAATTGCTAACGGTAAAGCCACTATGGCAACAGTTACACCAGAGATTAAATCCTTAACAAATATCTGCCTTGTTGCCGGAAAATCCGACCTACTAAGTATTTTCACTAAAACCAGCGAATCATGCCAATGATTCCAGCTGTTGCATAAAAGAATTGAAGGAAGAGAATTCCTTTATGCTTACCAAGATAGGCCCAAATTCCAATGAATCCAGAAGACGCTAACAACAGAGTAAATCCGATGAACTCTGCCCCAATATTCGCAGCTACTAAAAGTGAATAAACAATTGCTGTTACTACACCTAGCCACTCAAATATATTTGCCTTTGTAATCTTCATTACTCCCCTACCTTCATAGCTTTTGCACTAGTGGATTTCATTAATTCTTTATAAGTGGTTGGAAAAACTGCGTGCGGATGTCCAGCAGCAGCCCAAACCACCTCATAATCATTTAAAGCTAAATCTATTAATGTAATCGCCGGTGGATTAATCCAGCCCAGGGGTGCAACTCCGCCAATTGAAAATCCAGATAACTCTTTAACATAATCTGCATCAACTCTGGCTAGATTATCAACTGATAACTCCTTAGCCACTAACTCGGTATCTACTCGGTGACGTCCAGAGGTAATAACTAATAATGGAGATTCATTAGGTAGTTTAAAAATAATTGATGAAGCAATCTGACCAACCTCAATTCCAAGAGCAGATGCAGCCTCGGCAGCGCTTCGAGCGCTCTCAGATAGAACCTTTATTTGACCAGAGATTCCGTTTATCTTAAGTGCATTGTTAACTCGCTTAACAGCACTCTTTTCTAATACACCTTCCATTACTTACCGAGTAATACTTGCTGATCGAGTTTGTGCAGTTTGAATAAGTGTTGTAATTAATTGCTGATAATTCATACCGCTTTTTTCAATCAACTTTGGATATACCGAAAGTGGTGTAAAGCCAGGCATGGTATTGATTTCATTAATTACTACTTCATCTGAATCAGAGTAGAAGAAATCAACCCTAGCTAATCCTTCGCACCCGGCCGCATTAAATGCGGTTAGAGCCGCTGCTTGTATCTTCTCCTCAATACCTGCTGGTAACTCTGGAAAAACTAATTGCATTGAATCATCAAGATACTTAGCTTGGAAATCATAAAACTCATACTTACTTGAAATAACTATTTGCCCAACTGGTGAAACTATTGTTTTACCCTCAGATTGCAATACAGCGCACTCAATCTCTTTGCCAACAACAGCTTGCTCAATTATTACTTTAGTATCAAAGGCTAAAGCAGATTCAACTGCTGCTTTTAACTCTGAATCTTGCTTAACCTTAGTTGTTCCTCGGCTAGATCCGCTTCGTGCTGGTTTTACGAAGAGTGGATATTTAAGATTACTTGGCAGCTCAAAATTACTTGATGTGACAACCGTGCCAGGTGCAACTTTTAATCCGGCTGCAGCAAAAATTGGTTTTGAATATGACTTATCCATACTTACCGCACTGGCTAATACACCAGAACCAACATAACGTAATCCAATCATTTCAAATAAACCTTGAATTGTTCCATCTTCACCATATGGCCCGTGAAGAATTGGGAAGACTACGTCGATTGCTAAATTCTTACCACCGGAAAATAAACCCTGGCTGGTAATACTTATTTCAAGTCCGGACTCTGGCACGGTAGGTAGGGCGCCATTTTGAATAATAAAACTTGTGTCCTCTGGCAGAAGTAACCATTTACCACTTTTTGTGATTCCAATTAACACGGGTTCAAAGGTGCTTCGATCAATAGCATTTAGAATTCCATTTGCTGAGATACATGAGATCTCATGTTCACTACTTTTACCGCCACAAATTATTGCAACTCTTACCTTACTCATTAGATTTCAGCCCTAATACTTACTTTCATTAAATTTGCCATTGCATCCTTTGGCGTTAACGTTCCAGCCACAACATCTGAGACCGCTTCAATAATTGGAGCTTCAACCCCAACGCGATGCGCTAGTTCAAGCATTGCGCCCGCTGAGTAAACACCTTCAACAGTTTTAACGACTTGTGCTCGCGCTTTTACAATTGAGCCAGATTTACCAAGTACTTCGCCAAAACTTCTATTACGAGATAGTGGTGATTGAGCACTTGCAACTAAGTCACCGATGCCAGCTAGACCTAAGAAAGTTAATGGGTTAGCTCCATACGCCTCACCAAGACGAGCAACCTCAGAAAGGCCGCGGGTAATCATTAAACCTTGAGTATTTTCGCCATAACCCATTCCAACTGCGATACCAACTGCTAGGGCAATTACGCTTTTAGCAGCACCAGCAAACTCGCAACCAATTAAATCTGTGGATGGATATATTCTAAAATAATTTGTTGAAAAAATTTCCTGCATTATCTTTATAATTTCCGGATTTTCTGAGGCAACAACTGCTCCAGCAGGTTGCCTAGTAATTATTTCATTAGCCAAATTTGGTCCAGTAATTAAGCCAAATCTTGATTTATCCGCACCTAGTATCTCTTGGGCGATTTCCGTCATTCTAAGTTGCGTTTCAACCTCAATACCTTTTAAAGTGCTAATGATTGGCAAATCAGTTGGGAAAAATCCTTTCCAACTTTCTAAATTTTCCCGCAAAGTCTGAGCCGGAATTGCTAATACAATCACATCAGCAAACTCTAAAACTGCCTTGATGTCAGTAGTTGCTTTTAACTCTTTTGGTAGATCAATACCTTTTAAAAATCTACGATTAGAGTGCCGACGGTTTATTTCTCGGACAACCTTTTTATTTCTACCCCAAATTAATACCTGTTGACCTGAGTCAATTAAAACTTGACCAAGGGTTGTTCCCCATGCACCAGAACCTAGGATTGCAACTTTTTTCATTTTTGATCTCGCTTAAAATTTCCAGTTCGAGGCAGTTGCGACTTCTTTGGATCAAATATCTCCGATGGCGCTTTCTCACTTCTTAAATCTTCTAACAATCTTGTAATCGCACTCATTACAAAAGCTGTTGCCTCTTCCAGCGCAACCGGATCCTCAGCTCTGCCATACCATTTGGAAAAATCAAGTGGCTTACCAGCTACAACAGTTACCTTAGTTCGTGGAAATAATTTTGGTTTCTTACTATAAGCCGGCAAAATCTTTTGCGCACCCCACTGCGCACATGGGATTACCGGAACCTGTGTCAGGATTGCAAGACGAGCAATTCCCGTCTTTGCCTTCATTGGCCAGTAATTCTCATCCCTAGTCAGGGTTCCTTCTGGGTAAACACCAAGTAGGTGACCTGCCTTCAAAAAAGCAATTGCATGTTGCAAGGATTGAGAGGCAGAGCTGGTCTCACGCTCTACTGGAATTTGACCAGCACCAAGAAGTACTCTGCCAATAATAGGTAATCTAAAAAGTGAGGCTTTGCCTAAATACCTAGGCGCCCTGCCATTGTTATATAAAAAATGAGTAAATAAAAGTGGATCTACATATGAGATGTGATTACAAACGGCAATTGCTGCCCCACTTTTTGGAATATTTTCTACCCCACGCCAATCCCGCTTGGCTATTAAATTTAAAAGTGGGCGGATTAAATTTGCACCAAACCGAAACCAACTTGTTGCGCCTAATGGTTTACCCGATGGTGGGGCATAGGAAATCTTTAGATCGGTAGACACCGCGTAATTCTACGACTATTCATCATCTTGGCTATAAATGAGCGTAAAAAAGCGGGATCTCACGCATGAGATCCCGCTAATTAACAACTTTTTTTACTTACGACGCTTTGCCTTCTTCGCTTTCTTAGCAGGTTTACGTGAAACCTTCTTTGCCTTGCCAGCTTTCTTAACAGCCTTTGCAGGTGCTGCCTTTGCTGGTGGTGTTGGTGCTGCGCCTAACTTGCGTGCGCCAGAGATAACCTCTTTCAATCCCTTTGCAGGTAGAAAGCGAACCTTCTTGCTGGCTTTAATTTGAATTGATTCACCGGTAAATGGATTACGTCCCTTACGTGCTGGACGGTCTACCTTCTTAAACTTACCGAAATCATTAATCATTACATCATCACCCTTTGAGATGTTGCGAATAATCGCATCAAAAACAACCTCAACGGCGCGTGCAGCTTCTTTCTTACTATCACCAAATTGTGGTGCTAGATAAGCGATGAACTGGGCCTTGTTCATTTAATCCCCTTATTTACGCGTAAACATTAAGCGTTTGCTTAACTAGGGTTAATCTATGGGGTGATTAGAAATACTTTGATTAATTAATTCGGTGTGTCGCAAGCAAATTCTTAATATAAATCAAGGGTTTTAGCGCAAAAAAGATAACTCTAAATAATTACTTTAGAGTTTTAACTTAGCGAATAGGTAGTGTTTTAGGCTTAAAACTCGCTCTTTTTTCTTCAAACTTTGTAACCTGATCAATTTTAGTAAATGTAAGGCCAATATCATCTAGCCCTTCCATAAGGCGCCAGCGGGTGTAATCATCAATTGCAAAGTTAAGAGTTGTCCCCTGGTATGAAACAGTTTTACTCTCTAAATCAACTGTTATCTGTGTCTCTGGCTTGCTTTCAATTACCTGCCAGATCTTTTCAATCTCATCTTGGCTTAAAATCACCGTTAATAAGCCCATCTTTTGTGAATTACCACGGAAGATATCTGCAAAGCGGCTAGATAAGACAACTTTGAATCCGTAATTTTGAAGTGCCCAAACTGCATGCTCTCGGGATGAGCCAGTTCCAAAATCTGGGCCAGCAACTAGCACAGTTGCATTTTTGTATTGAGGTTGATTTAACACAAAGGTTGGATCATTGCGCCAAGCAGCAAAAAGGCCATCCTCAAAGCCGCTCTTTGTTATTCGCTTTAGGTAAACCGCTGGAATAATCTGATCGGTATCAACATTGCTGCGACGAAGTGGCAATGCGCTGCCTGTATGTTTTATGAATTTTTCCATGTTACAAATCCGCCGGTGAGGCTAAGGTGCCCTTTAAAGCAGTCGCAGCAGCCACTAATGGGCTCACCAGGTGGGTCCGACCGCCCTTTCCTTGTCTTCCTTCAAAGTTTCTATTACTAGTTGATGCTGCCCGCTCGCCTGGTTTTAATTGATCTGGATTCATTCCCAAACACATTGAACAACCAGCACTTCGCCACTCAGCTCCAGCATCAATAAATACTTTATCTAGCCCTTCAGATTCTGCTTGCAGACGCACTCTGGCTGAGCCAGGAACAACTAATAACCGAAGTGATTGGGCAATCTTTTTCCCTTTAATAACCTCAGCCGCTGATCGTAAGTCTTCAATTCGGCCATTTGTGCAAGAGCCTAAAAAGACAGTATCTACCTTGATTGATTTAAGTGGAGTTCCAGGTTTTAAATCCATGTATTCAAGCGCACGTTCAGCGGCTCCGCGATCTTCAGCATTACTAAAATCAGCTGGGTTTGGCACAGATGCACTAAGCGGAAGTCCTTGTCCTGGGTTGGTCCCCCAAGTTACAAATGGTGCTAAATCATCAGCATTTAAATTGATCTCTTTATCAAACTTAGCATCAGAATCTGTTGTCAAAGTTTTCCAATAGGTAAGGGCAGCATCCCAATCAGCACCATCAGGTGCATGGGGCTTACTCTTTACATAATCAAAAGTAGTTTGATCTGGCGCAATTAATCCAGCTCTTGCACCAGCTTCAATTGACATGTTACAGATTGTCATTCGAGCCTCCATTGAGAGAGCTCTGATTGCACTACCACGGTACTCAAGAATGTAACCCTGACCGCCGCCGGTACCAATCTTTGCAATAACTGCCAAGATAATATCTTTACTGGTAACGCCAGCTTTCAAAGTGCCCTCAACATTTATCGCCATTGTTTTAGGGCGAATTAATGGCAAGGTTTGAGTGGCAAGTACATGCTCAACCTCACTTGTACCAATTCCAAATGCAAGCGCACCGAATGCTCCGTGAGTTGAGGTATGAGAATCACCGCAAACAATTGTCATACCGGGCTGAGTAATTCCAAGTTGTGGCCCAACCACATGCACAATTCCCTGCTCTACATCTCCTAGTGAATGAAGCCGGACACCAAACTCCTCACAATTTTTCCGCAAAGTGTCTACCTGTAACTTTGAAACTGGATCAGCAATTGGTTTATCAATATTAAGAGTTGGCACATTATGGTCTTCAGTTGCAATTGTTAAGTCTGGGCGGCGAACTTTACGATCTGCAAGGCGTAAACCATCAAATGCTTGTGGGCTAGTCACTTCATGAATTAAGTGAAGATCTATATAAAGTAAATCTGGTTCACCAGCGGTAGAGCTAACTACATGCTCTGACCAAATCTTTTCCGCTAATGTCTTTCCCATTTACTTTACAACTCCTTGTTAAATTTCCGTCTCGGATTTGCTTCTCAATAGTTGAGATGGCATTATCAGAGTATGGACAGAAAGAATAGCGGAGTTGGTGTATTAGACAAAGCCGTAAAAATTCTATCTGCCTTAGAGGCCGGACCTCAATCATTAAGTGATCTTGTATCCACCACGGGAATTGCTCGCCCAACCGCGCACCGATTAGCGGTGGCGCTTGAGCACCACAGATTAGTAAGTAGAGATTTTTCGGGCCGATTTGTTCTTGGCTCCCGCTCTTCTGAGTTAGCAGCCGCAGCTGGTGAAGATAAATTACTTGCTATCGCAGTACCTGCACTTACTGCATTACGCGATGCAACAAGTGAGAGTGCTCAGTTATACCGCCGCCAAGGTGATTTAAGAATTTGTGTTGCAACCGCAGAAAGATTGACAGGATTACGGGATTCAGTTCCAGTTGGAACTGCGTTAACAATGCAAGCTGGCTCGGCTGCACAAATACTTCTTGCTTGGGAGGAGCCAGAGAAACTCCACCGTGGCTTAACAAATGCAAAATTTACCGCAGCAAACCTTTCTGCTGTCCGGCGCCGTGGTTGGGCACAATCAGTTGGTGAGCGAGAAGCAGGAGTTGCATCAGTTTCCGCACCAGTTCGTGGACCAAATAATAAAGTTATTGCAGCAGTAAGTATTAGTGGGCCGATTGAAAGATTAAGTAGACAACCTGGACGAATTCACGCAGCTGCTGTTGTTGCAACTGCAGCTAGATTAAGTGACTACTTACTTAAAAACAGTAAGTAAATAAAGTAGCTCCGAGGGGATTCGAACCCCCGTAGCTGGCTTGAGAAGCCAGAGTCCTAGGCCACTAGACGACGGAGCCGTACGGTAAAACATTAAATAAATCGCTGGGGTACCAGGACTCGAACCTAGACAAGCTGAACCAGAATCAGCTGGGCTGCCAATTACCCCATACCCCAATATTTAATTTTAAAGCAGGGATAAGAATACCCTGCGCCACAAATTATTTGGAAATTGCCGCCTTTATTCGCAAGATTGAACGCTCTTTTCCTAGTAACTCCAATGACTCAAATAATGGTGGTGAAATATGTGATCCCGTTACCGCAATTCGCAAAGAACTAAAGGCAATTCTTGGCTTAAGTCCCATTTCATCAATTAAAGCAGTTCTTAGCACTCCTTCAATACTTGTGTGATCCCATGAAGATAGTGATTCAATTTTGGTTAAAGCAACCTTTAAAACCGCTTGAGATGAGTCATCTGAGAGCTTTGGAAGCTCTTCAGAATCGATTTTAAAATCTTTTACAAATAAGAAGTTAAGCATTTGAGGTATTTCCGATAATTTTACAATTCGCTCCTGAATAATAGGAAGTGCTGACTTAACAACTGCAATTTCCTCTGAGCTGCCAGAAATAACCTTTGAGTTAAGCAGAAAAGGCAATGACCACTCTAAGAATTTATCTAGAGTAAGAGCTCTAATTTTGTCACCATTAATTGCCTCTAGTTTTTTCATATCAAATCTAGCTGGGCTGCTATTTACTCGCTCGACCGTAAATAATGAAACTAGCTCATCCATCGTAATATTTTCCTTGTCATCTCCTGGTGACCAACCAAGTAATGCAAGATAATTACAAATTGCCTCCGGTAAATAACCTTGCTCGCGATACCAAGCAATGGAAACCTCACCATTTCGCTTTGAAAGCTTTGTATTATCTTGTCCCATCACAAATGGTAAATGTGCAAATAATGGATATTGCTCTGGCGTAACACCCATTGCTTGATAAACCCTAATTTGTCTTGGGGTAGATGAAAGTAAATCCTCACCTCTTAATATATGAGTAATCTTCATTAAAACATCATCTACAGCAACGGCTAATGTGTAAAGTGGCGAACCATCTGCACGGGCTAATACAAAATCTGGTACAAACTCATGATCAAACTTAACTTCACCTCGAATTTGATCAACAAAAACAGTCTCTCCTTGTGGCATTCGCATTCTTACAACTGGTTTTCTTCCAGCCGACTTGTATTCATCAATTTGAGTATTTGAAAGATCACGGCACTTTCCGTCGTAACCAGGTGCCTTGTTGTTTTTCATTTGAATTTGTCGGCGCTCTTCAAGCTCTTCAGAACTGCAATAACAATGGTAAGCATCGCCTTGATCTAAGAATTTTTGTGCCCACTCAGCATAAATCTCTAATCTTTGAGATTGTAGGTAAGGTCCAAACTCACCACCAACTTCAGGGCCCTCATCCCAATTAAGTCCGAGCCATTTTAAGGTATCAATCGCAGCTTGAATATATTGATCTGTAACTCGCTCTGTATCTGTATCTTCAATTCTAAAGATTAATTTTCCACCAGTGTGACGGGCATATGCCCAATCAAAAAGAGCGGTACGAATGTTTCCAACATGTAGGTCACCAGTTGGTGAAGGTGCAAACCGGACTCTGACTTGTGATTTATTGGACACGAGCAGAAACCTTATTAGTAAGTGTGCCTAAACCTTCAATTGCAACCGATATTGAAGCTCCAGCCGGCATCGGACCAATTCCAGCGGGCGTACCAGTCAAAATAACATCACCAGGCAAGAGTGTCATCACATTTGTTACAAACTCAATAATTTGTGGGATTTTAAAGATCATTTCAGACAAGACCGAAGACTGTTTAACCTCACCATTTAATGTAGCGGTGATTTTTTGATCCTTTGGTACGAACTCAGTTTCAATCCATGGTCCAAGCGGACAGAAAGTATCAAAACCCTTGGCACGACTCCACTGCCCATCCTTTTTTTGTAAATCTCTGGCCGTAACATCATTAGCTAATGTGTAGCCATAAATAACATCTTTTGCCTTTGCAGCCGGAACCTCTTTACATATTCGGCCAATCACAATCGCTAGTTCAGCCTCATGATCAACTCGTTCACTCATACTTGGCCAAATAATCGTTTCATTTGGCCCTATTACAGATGTATTAGGTTTAATAAAGATTATTGGTTCAGTAGGAACAACTGAATCCATTTCTGCTGCATGGTCAGCGTAGTTTTTACCTATACAGACCACTTTGCTTCGCGGAATAACTGGTGCCAGCAACTTGACTTCACTTAATTTTAAACTCTTATCCTGCGGCACAATTCCAGAATAAATCGGGTCACCGCGCAACACCAGGATTGAGTCCTGATCATTTAAAACACCAAATAATGGATCAGTTCCAACTCCCAGCTCGGCAGGTGCAGAAAATCTAACGATGCGCATTAGAGCATCTTACAACTGTTAACTGATTTTTTAGTTTCAACAGATTGATCCAAATTCTGCTTATTTGAAGGGCGGCAGGTTAAATTTAGAGTGAACTCCGCCATTGCTTAAGAAATTCCTCTTGTAATCCAAACATCTGTTTTTCTTCATCTAACTCTTCATGGTCATAACCAAGTAAATGAAGTACGCCATGAACGGTAAGGAGTTGAAGTTCATCCCCCAATGATTGCTTTCCATTTTTTTCAGCAAATGCCGGGCACAAGACAATATCCCCAATCACACCTGGTCCATTAGAAGCTGAATTGGGTTTGATTTCATCCATTGGAAATGAGAGCACGTCGGTAGGTCCAGGTAAATCCATCCATTTAATATGAAGTTGAGTAATTTCTTCCTCATCAACTAATCTAATACTTAGCTCTGAATCTGGATGAATTCCTAATTTACCAAGAGTAAAGTTAGCAAGAGATTTAATTCCAACCTCATCGCACTTATATGTTGAATCATTTATTAACTCTATTTTCATGATCTACTGCCCAATGTTATTGAGTTAATTAACGATCACCCTTCCCGCTTCTAATCGGAAAGGTAGATTTTGAAATATTCTCATCCCAACTTCCATAAGCGGTAACAATGTCACCAACTAAACGATTTCGAACAACATCCTCGGCAGTTAAATGCATAAATGAAATATCATCGACATCTTTTAAAATGTCCTGAACTATTCTTAGCCCTGATTGTGAATTATTTGGAAGATCAACCTGTGTCACATCGCCAGTAACTACCATTTTGGAACCAAAACCAAGACGGGTTAAAAACATTTTCATCTGCTCACCGGTTGTATTTTGAGCCTCATCTAAAATAATAAATGCATCATTAAGAGTACGGCCACGCATATATGCAAGAGGTGCAACCTCAATTACACCTGAGTTCATAAGTCTAGGTATTGCATCTTGATCAATCATGTCGTGAAGAGCATCAAATAATGGGCGAAGATACGGATCAATTTTTTCATGAAGAGTTCCTGGTAAAAATCCTAATCGCTCACCTGCTTCAACAGCAGGGCGGGTTAAAATAATTCGATTAACTTGTTTTGCCTGCAATGATTGAATTGCCTTTGCCATCGCAAGGTAGGTTTTTCCAGAGCCAGCTGGCCCTATTCCAAAAGTAATTGTGTTGGCATCAATTGCATCCACATACTTCTTTTGATTTGCAGTTTTTGGGCGGATAGTTTTACCACGGTTACTTAAAATATTTAGTGAGAGAACCTCAGCTGGATGTTCGGCTGGATATTGCTTAATCATTCCAATTGATCTACGAACCATGTCCACTGTCAGACTCTGGCCACTACGCAAAATAGCAATTAATTCATCTATTAAATCTACAAATTTTTTGGCTTCCTCAATCTCACCTTTTACATATATTTCATTTCCGCGAACCGTAATTGAGAGCTGTGGGAATTGATTTTCTAGAATTCTAAGATGAGAGTCACTCGGACCAACAAGTGTGACCATAGGAAATGCGGCCGGTACTTTAATAACGATTGGATCCATTACGAGAACTCTATATTTAACCAGGCGGCCAAGCGAATGCCCTGCCGGCTAGCAGATGAAGGTGAGCGTGGAAGACTGACTGACCCGCACCGGCGCCGGTATTAATGTTCAACCGATAACTTTCAAGCCCATATTCGATCGCGATATCTGCAGCTGCCTTAAACAATTCGGAAGTCAATTTTGAATCAGCAATAGAGACTTCTCCAATATTTTCGAAATGTTTGTTTGGAATTATTAAAACATGAGTCGGGGCTTGAGGGGTTATATCGTTAAAAGCAGTAATTAATTCTGTCTTTTTGATTATTGTGGCAGGAATATCACCACTAACTATTTTACAAAATAAACAATCCATATCTACCAACGCCCTAACTTAGTTTGAACTGCTGCTAGTGCTGCAAACCCTGCATGAGCAGAACGTAGCACTGGCTCCCCTAACTTAATTATATTGGAGGTGCCCCCATTAAACATTTGTAGTTCCTCTTCAGTAATCCCACCCTCTGGACCAATAACTAAGTAAATGATCGCTACATCTTTAGGTATGTTCAATTCTGAAAATTTAGTTTCGGCATCTTCATGAAAGATGAGCGAATAAGGGGAAGAACTTAATATTTCAGCTAATTGCTTTGAGTCAACTGAATTACTTAATTTAGGAATTACAACTCTTCGTGCCTGTTTACAAGATTCTTTAATTGTTGATTCCCATTTTTCAGCAGAATCTGGCTGCCATTTACTAATTGATCGATCTGATTGCCATGGAATAATGCGATCAACTCCAGCAACAGTGATTAGGTCTAACATTTCTTTATTTCTGTCAGATTTTGTAATTGCTTGCACTATAACTAACTCTGGTTTAATTGATTTTTTCTCTCCATGTTCCAAAACCTTTATCAGCAAAGATTTCTTTCCTACTTCTTCAATTGGCCCAGAGACCCAGCTACCGGCGCCATCAGAAACCATAATCTCTTCACCCACTTTTACTCTTAATACCTTAATCGCATGATGGGCATCATCTTTATCTAAGAGTTGAGAGCTTCCACCACTTAACTTGTCAACAAAAAATAGGGAAAGCACTACCGGAAGGCATTTCTAACTTTACTAAAAAATCCTTCATCTTCATTTGTATGGATTATTACCTTGCTGGGTTGCTCATTTCTAAGTTGAGCAAACTTCTTTAGTAACTCACTCTGATCTTTGTTTAATTTACTTGGAGTTATAACATCAACATGGACTATTAAATCTCCCCGACCAGATCCTCGTAATTTTGTTACACCAAGGCCTTTTAATACAACCGTAGATCCACTCTGTAATCCTTCAGAAATTTGTACGCTTTGCATGCCATCTAAAGTTTGAATTTCTACCTTTGCGCCTAGCGCAGCAGAAGTCATTGGAATTCCAATTGAAATATGAAGGTTATTTCCATCTCGAACTAAAAATTCATGTGGGATTTCTACAATCTCTACATATAAATCACCAGCCGCTCCACCACCTGGCCCAACTTCACCTTGCCCGCTGAGCTGAATGCGATTACCAGTTTCAACACCAGCTGGAATTTTAATTGGAATACTTTTACGTGATCGAACTCTGCCATCGCCTGCACACTCTCCACAGGGATCAGAAATTATTGAACCAAATCCTTGGCAACTAGCACATGGCCTGCTAGTCATTACTTGTCCCAAAATAGATCTTGCTACTTGCTGTGTTTCACCTCTGCCCTTACAAATATCACAGGTTCTAGGTCGTGAATTATTAGCACAGCCACTTCCGCCACACTTGCTACATGCAACAGCAGTTTCAACATTTAACTCACGATCACACCCAAAGGTTGCTTCACTTAAATTAACCTCTACTTTTATCAATGCATCTTGACCAGGACGATTTCTTGGACGAGGTCCGCGTTGCTGTCCGCCACCAAAAAAAGCATCCATAATGTCGCCAAAGCCAAAACCTGCATTTGAAAACCCTCCACCGAAACCATTTCCACCAATGTCGTAATTTTGTCGCTTATCTGGATCACTTAATATTTCATAGGCTGCGGTGATCTCTTTAAATTTGTCAGAGATCTTTGGATCTGGATTTACATCAGGATGATAGTTTCTAGCTAATTTTCGGTATGCCTTTTTAATTTCATCAAAACTTGCATCTCGACCTACGCCGAGTGTTTCATATAAATCAGCCATCTTCTATTTATTCTCCGTTAAAAATCGACCAACATAATTGGCAACTGCGTTAACAGCTGTAATTGATGAAGCGTAATCCATGCGAGTTGGTCCTAATATTCCAAGTGCGCCGATATTTGCATACCCAACCGTGACTAAACTGGTACTTCGTAAACTTTTTTCGCTTTGCTCATCACCAATTTGAACTCTTACTGAAGAGTCTGTGCCAGATAACAATCTAAGCAAAACCACCTGCTCCTCTAGTGCCTCAAGGATCGGGTGAATACTGCCTGACAAATCTTGATTAGAGCGAGCAAGGTTTGATCTTCCAGCCAAAACTACTTTTTCCTCTGGTTGTTCAACTGCCATTTCAATCAAAGTAGTAATTATTACAACGACATTAGATTTATCATTTCCACGATAATTTCTAGATAATCCTTCTAAGTTACTTGCAACACTAGATAGGGATTGAGTTGCGATAGATAGGTTAACCTTTTTATGTAAATCAGATAGCGCTGCTTCAGTTATTTCAAAAGGTAACTCGACCATTCTTTGCTCAACTCGGCCAGTATCTGTAATTAGAACAATCATTACTCTTGTTGTATTTAATAGCACTAACTCGATATGACGAACTTTGGCTTTGATAAGAGATGGGTATTGAACAACTGCTACCTGCTTTGTAACTTGAGCAAGCAGGCGAACTGTTCTTGAAATTACGTCATCTAAATCAGTTGCACCATCTAAGAAGTTTTCAATTGCTTTACGTTCTGCAGTAGACAAGGGTTTAATCTCAGCAAGCTGATCAACAAAAACACGATAACCTTTATTTGTTGGAATTCGACCAGCACTTGTGTGAGGTTGAGTAATTAATCCAGCATCTTCTAGCACAGCCATTTCATTACGAATAGTTGCAGGTGAAACACCTAATCCAGATCGCTGAGCTAAAGTTTTAGAGCCAACTGGCTCTTCACTGGCAACATACTCATCAACTATTGCCTTTAGGATTTCTAGCTGTCTGCCAGCGACCTTATTACTCATAAGCCAACGCTACTACAAGAGGATTTCACGGACGATTCGATCTGCAATAAGCCGTCCATCCAAGGTTAAGGTTGCTCTGCCATTATTCCAATCACCTTTATCTAGGTGCCCACTTTCAACATACCCAGATAAATCTAAAATTTGTTGTTCATTTAAAGTACTTTTCTCAACTCCACTTGGTAACCGGATAGAGAGCATTAAACGTTCGCTCTCTATTTGTAATTCTTCAAGCTCTTCTGAGCCGGCAACTGGTGATTCATTGGCTTCAATTTTCTGCTTATAAAGGTTTGGGTGTTTTACATTCCAAAAACGTTTTCCATTTAAATGAGAGTGGGCGCCAGGACCTGCTCCCCACCAATTCTTTCCAAGCCAGTAGGCAAGGTTATGTTTACTTTCAGAATTAACCTTTGACCAATTACTTAACTCATACCAATTAAAGCCAAACTTTGTAAATGCATCGTCTGCCATTAAATACTTCTCTGCAGTTAAATCATCATCGACTTGGTCAACTTCACCCCGCTTTATTTGTGCTGCCAGCTTTGTGCCCTCTTCAATGATTAGTGCATACGCAGAGATATGAGTAATTGGAAGGGTGAGTGCGGTATCGATAGATTTTTGCCAATCCAACTTTGACTCTCCGGGTGTTCCGTAAATTAAATCAACTGAAATTTCTTTGAACCCAACCTCACTAGCCCATTTTGTTACTTGATAAAGATTATCTGGGTTATGTGTTCGATCTAGTGTGGCCAATACATGTGGCACAGCAGATTGCATTCCAAATGAAATTCTATTAATACCAGCTTGGTAAAATTTCTCTAACTTTTCTTTATCCACTGTATCTGGATTGCTCTCTAAGGTAATTTCAATATCACTGGCTAAATCAAACTCAGACCCAATAACATTAATTATTGACTTAATCTCTTCTGCTTCCATGAGAGATGGAGTGCCGCCACCGAAAAAAATAGATGGTACAACTG
>SESB01000107.1_pt1 | contig 58457 bp, 40 predicted proteins | sample 3171441 | NCBI WGS metagenome assembly SESB01 (sample SAMN06051867, study PRJNA518727) | freshwater metagenome | biome: subpolar coniferous forest; feature: holomictic lake; material: water; isolation source: holomictic Lake 227, 6 m depth | place: Canada: near Kenora, Ontario | collected...
ATTCATTATTCGATATTCATTATTCTTCTCTATTTCTCTCTCATCCCATCCCATCCCTGCGCGGTAAGCGGTACATTTTTCCCGTCGGGGGTGATCATGAATTTTCCCTCTGAAGCTGCCGTCATGTGCCCGATGATGGAGATACCCCCGACATCCCTGATCTTCTCATAATCCTCCTGCTTAACGGTGAAAAGAAGTTCGTAATCCTCCCCGCCGCTCAGGGCGGCGACGCTCGGGATGATCTTGTATTCTTTGGCCAGTTCTGCGGTATAGGGATCGATGGGGATTTTTCCTTCAAACAGTTTGCATCCCACCGCCGACTGTTTGCAGATATGGAGAATTTCGGAGGCAAGGCCGTCGGAAATATCGATCATCGAAGTTGGCTTTACCCCAAGTCCGATCAGCAGGTTCCGGATGTCGGTGCGTGCTTCGGGTCTGAGTTGCCGCCCGATCTGGTAATCAAACCCGGTCAGTTCGGGCTGCATGTTCGGGTCGGCCCTGAAAACTGATTTTTCGCGTTCCAGGATAAGCAGCCCGATATAGGCGCTTCCCAGGTCGCCGGTAACGCAAAGCAAATCGCCGGCACCGGCTCCGCTGCGGTACACCACCTCGTCTTTACGGGCCTCTCCGATGATGGAAACGGAAATCGTGAGCCCTTTTACATTGGAACTGGTGTCGCCTCCCACAAGGTCAACCTTGTATTTGTTGCAGGCCATCAATATCCCGGCATAAAGTTCATCCAGCGCCTCGGCTGAGAACCGGCTGGAAACCGCCAGGGAGACCGTCATCTGCCTTGGAGTGCCGTTCATGGCGGCAATATCGGAGATGTTGACCACCGCTGCCTTGTACCCCAGGTGCCGGAAGGGCATATAGGTGAGGTCGAAATGGATCCCCTCCACCAGCAGATCGGTTGAAACAAGGAGAACCTTATCCCCGGTTGCTATCACGGCAGCATCGTCCCCGATGCCTTTCAGCGTTTCGGGATGATGAATGACCACATTCCGCGTCAGGCGGTCAATCAGGCCAAATTCCCCCAGTTCGGAAAGAGATGTCAGTCGTGAGGCGGTTTCGGATGGTTTGTTGTCTTTTTTCTCGTACATATCGTTGTTCATGACGCGTGCATACCAACGCGTATATTTGCCGGGACAAAATTACGATTAAAAGATGAGCTTGTGATTCAGATAGTTATTTTAAATGACGGATTTTGTCTATAGATTTGCAACGGATTTTAAAGGGGACAAGTATAAAAAACTCTCCCCGAAATAACAGTTTTGAAAATTCCATCAATCAGCGGGATATGAAGACAGAACAAATTCTCGGGCAAATCAGGGCCATAGGAAGTGAACAGACAAAGAAGATCCTGTTGAAACATGGCGCCAGGGAACCCCTTTCCGGGGTAAAGGTTGAAGATCTGAAGAAAATCCTGAAGGGGAAAAAGGGAAACAATGAACTTGCCGCAGCCTTGTTCAGTTCGGGCGTTTATGATGCGATGTACCTTGCCGGACTGATGGCCGATGGCGCAAAGATGCCTGTTGACCTGATCCGTGAGTGGGCGGAAACGGCGTATGGGGGCGCCATCAGTGAATACACGGTACCCTGGGTTGCCAGCGAAAACAGGGAGGGCGATTTACTGGCGCTCTCATGGATTGACTCCCCGGATGAAACTATTGCGGTTACCGGTTGGTCAACTTTTTCAAGCATCGTTTCGGTTTGGCCCGACAGCGCCCTCGACCTTTCCCTGTTGAGGTCGTTGCTTGACAGGATCGTTTTGGAAATCGGTGATTCACCTGAACGTATTCGCCGTGCCATGACCGGATTTGTGGTTTGTACCGGTTGCTATGTATCAGGTTTGCAGGAATTAGCCCTGGCAGTTGCGGCAAGAACCGATCAGGTTTTGATGGAGAAATACGGCCCTGGCAACCGGGTACCGTCGGCGGTGGAGTATATTGATAAAGTCGTCAAACTGGGGCGCACGGGCAGGAAAAAGAAAACAGCCAAATGCTGACCTGATGGTCAGCCGAGGTACCCGGAGATCATTTTCAGCAGTTGTTCCTTTTTTATGGGTTTTGAAATATGGTCGTTACACCCTGCAGCGAGGCTTTTTTCCCGGTCGCCTGCCATGGCAAAGGCAGTTTGAACGATGACAGGCAGGCCGGGCCTTATCGATTTAAGCTCTTTTGCCAGTTCCCAGCCGTTGGCATCCGGCAGCCTGACATCCAGCAATACCAGGTCAACCTGGTCAATCGTCTCATAATGATCCCTGACCTCCTTCCCGTTAACGGCACACAGGAACTCTGCCCCCGTATGGTTCAGGAGGATGGTCAGGAGTTTCATGTTGGTCACTTCATCTTCGACCAGCAGGATTTTTTTACCTTTCCAGTTGTAATAGCCCCCCTCGTTTCGTTGCCCCTGTTCCTGGCTGGCGGGTTTCGGTCCGGGAACACTGCCGGCGGGAGGGTCGAAGGGCAGCGTGAAATAAAATGTGCTGCCTTTTCCCAACTCCGATTCGACCCGGATCTCTCCCCCAAGCAGGTCGATTGATCCTTTGCAGATCGACAGTCCCAGCCCGGTGCCTCCATATTGATGGTGATTCTGTTTTTCGGCCTGCCTGAAGTGTTCAAAGATTATTCCATGATTTTCAGGGCCGATCCCGATCCCCGAATCGGCAACAAAACAGGTGATCCTGTTGTTCTCAGGGGGGAGGTAGCCATACCGGATAAAACCTGCCGGGGTAAATTTGATGGCATTATCGAGCAGGTTCGTAAAAACCTGTTTAATAATGAACGGATCGCTGAAAAAGGAAAACTCCTCCGGAAGTTCCGGAATGTCACAGGTTATGGAGATGTGCAGTTTGTTAAGCCGCTGCACCTTCCTGGTGGTGACCGTTTCAATTTCATGCAGCATGTCATTGAGTGCGATACGCTCCTTTTCTATGGTGGCATTTCCTGATTCGATCCTTGAAAGTTCAAGGATGTCATTGATGATGCGCATCAGGTCGTCCGACCTTGACTGGATGATGTTCGCGAAAAGGGCGCGGTCGTCGGGGGTGGTTTCCGGGTCGATGAGCAACCCGGCAAATCCTGTAATGGCATTCATCGGGGTCCTGATCTCATGACTCATGTTGGCAAGGAAGGTGGACTTCAGACGGTCGCTTTGTTCGGCCTTCTCCTTAGCCGCCGATAGTTCTTCAAACATTGCCTTCCTGTCGGAAATATCCTCCGCGAGGATGATAAAGTTGGAGATGGTGCCATCCGGATCCTGCAAGGGTGATATGGAAACGGCTTCCCAGTATTGTTCCCCGCCGGCTCTCCTGCTGATGTAATCACCCCTCCATTCTTTTCCCGATCTGATCGTTTGCCATATCTCTTCATGAAAGCCGTCGGGATTTTTTTCACCGTCCAGGATGCGGGCAATGGTACCCTGTACCTGGCTCAAGGTATGTTGAGTCATTTCGGCAAACTTGGGATTTACATATTCAATCCTGCCTTGCGGGTTGGTAATCACCACGGCGGCGGGGCTTTGCTCGATGCCACGCGAAAGCTGCCTCGATTTCTTTTCAACCCGTTTCAATTCTGTAATATCCGTTAAGGAGGTTACCCTGACATCTTTACCCTTATAAAACATCATTTTCCCGCGCAACATGCAGGGGAAGGTGGTGCCATCCTTTTTTAAAGCCACGGCTTCGTAGGGTTCCTCGTAACCCCTGAGCATGTTCTGCATCACCATCTCCCGGTATTCCGGGGCAATCCATTCGGTTCCGTACCGCACCAGCGCCTCCTCGTTCGTGTAACCGAAGGTCTTTTCACCCGTCAGGTTTTGTTCAATGCATTTCCCTTTCTCTGACAGGAAAATGGATTCAAAGGCTGCTTCGCTCAGCCCCCTGTACTTCTCCCTGCTCTCTTCGAGTTCCCCTTCCGCGCGCCTTCGTTCGGTAATGTCACGAACCAATCCCGTGAGTCGTTTGGTTTCCCTGTTGATGGTGATATTGACCTCCAGGATCTTCCCTTTGAATTCCAGGTGAAAGGTTGGGGACTCGATCCCACGGAAAAAGTTGCGGATGATCGGCTGGAAAATACCGAGACTTGTTTCGGATAACATCACCATGGCCAGGTCGAGTACGTTTTTGCCGACCACATCCTCTTTGTTTATTTCTAGAATATGCTCCATGGCTTTATTAACCGCAAGGATCCTTCCCGAAAAGGTGGTATGCGCAATCCCTTCAGAAACAGTCTGGAAGATATCAGCATAGTTCTTCTCACTCTCCTGCAGCAGGATCGTGTCCTTCTCCCGCTCCAGCATCATCGATTTCAATTGAAAATTGGAATAGGCCTTATCGGAAAGAATATCGGTAAAGGCACTCAGCATCCTGGCGACGCTGGTCAACTTGGCGGACGACATTACCGGCACCTCCCTCAGGGCCGACCTGAACTCCTCCCGGTTTGCTCCGATCTCATCGGCGTATTGCAGCAACCGCTCTTCATCCAGGTCCTCATTGCGTACCTGGCCTATCAACCAGTTGGCAACATGGATTTCGCCGACGATAATGCTGGCCCCGGCATCAAACAGGCCCCCGCTCAGACATTGCTGTACAACCAGACCGGACGGACTCTTCCTGCCGATCAGGGCATCCGATTTGATACAGTTGGCCAGGCCTTTGTCGGTTTTGCGGATAATGCTGCTGCACAACCGGCAGAAGTTGCTGGGATTGGTTATCGGCCTCCCGTCGGGATGGGTGATGATGGAAGCGACACCATTGGCAGTAGAAAAAAGATCCTGCAGATGCTGAATTTCCTCGAGGTCAAATAGGTCGGCAAACTGGATGCTATCCTGTTTTAGTGCCGATTTCCGAATCTGTTCCCTGTTGTTCATAAATTGGTGTTTTCGTGCTTAACGCCAGTAGGAATGAAAAGAGACTTCCTTTTTGTTCCTCACTTTCCACACAAATCTGTCCGCGCTGCAGCATCGACCATTCGAGGAGGTTCTCCGGTAAGCGGTATAGGTTAACGGCCGACCCCCTCATGCTTTTTGCATTCCACCCGGGAAAGGCGGGGTGCTCTTACCCGTAGCCGGGGGGTGTTAACTGTCAGATTAGTACATAAAAAGTGGTTCCCACCCCCTCCATACTCTCCACCCATATTTTTCCATGATGTTTTTCAACAAACTCTTTACAAATGATCAAACCCAGTCCGGTACTGGGTTCATTGCCTGTGCCTTTGCGATTCGCCTTCCCGTCAGGTTTGAACAGGTTCTGCAGGATCCCGCTGTTCATCCCGATACCCGTGTCCCTGATGGAAATTTCAACGGAATTGCCGTCAGCAGGCCTTGCGGTGATGCTGACCTGCCCGCCCGGGGGGGTGAATTTCACGGCATTGCTGATCAGGTTCCTGAAGATCGATTCCAGCATGTTCACATCGGCAAAAACAACAAGATCTCCAGGTATTTCATGCGTAATACGGATCTCTTTTTTTTGTGCAATGCCCAGGATGGACTGCAGGCTAAGTTCAAACTGTGGCTTCAGTAAAAATGTCAATGGACTGAAGGAGGTCAGCCCCCTTTGTAAACGGGACCATGTTAAAAGATTTTCCAGCAAGCTGAAGAGGTTCGTGGCAGAGTGCCGCAGGAGTATAGCTATATTTTGAATCTCTTCGAGGCTCATGGAGGGAAGTTCCTCCGCCATGGTTTGCGTCAGCCCCAGGAACCCGTTGAACGGACCGCGCAAATCATGGGCAATAATGGAAAAAAAACGGTCCTTTTCGCTGTTGATAAGGGCCAGCTGGGTATTCTGCTCTGAAATGATCCGGTTCCTTTTATTCAGTTCGTCGTTCAGGATCTTCTTTCTCTTGTTTTTCAGGAAGAGAATAAAAATAAACAGGGTGGTCACCGATAATATGGAGAACAGGGCAAAATAGAGAAAGCGCAAATGCAGGTTCCTGTTATCGAGTTGTTTCTGTTTCCGTTCAATCTCAAAATCATATTGCAGTGTTTTTACCTTCATGTCAACATCCTGCTGAAAGTATTCCAGTCTTCCCAGGTAGGCAATCCTGGAATATTCATATGCCTCCCTGTATTGCCCTGTTTGCGTATAGGTTAACCCGATCAGCCCGGCCGACATCATGATATACGATTTGATATCGGCCTCTTTTGAAAGCCGGTAGCACTCGTTTGCATATTCCAGGACCTTTTTATAGTCCTGTTTTTTATAATACAGGATCGCGATATTGTAATAGGCCAAAGGCAGTTCCAGCCCGGAGGGGGTCAGTTTACTCTCTTCCAGGATGGTATCATAGAGCCCAAGCGCCTTTTCAAACTGGAACGTGATGGTATAAAGAGCGGCAATAATGATTTGCGTGGAAATCTCCAATGTCGGCAGCTTCAATTTTCTGGCATACTGATTCGATAAACCGGCATAATACAGGATAGAATCATATTTCATCCTGAAATTTTTATCGGAATGGTAGGTCTGGGTAAAGTCAAACACGTAGGTTCCGAGCACATCGAATTGATCGACATCACGGTTGTGCCAGGTTAAATTTTGCTCGTAGGATGTGGCGGCCAGCCTGTTATAAACTTTTGCCAAACCAACCGAATCGTTTTTTTCCCGGAAGATTGTCAAGGCAGATTTAAGGTAAGACATTGATTTTATCAAACTTCCGGCAGCCCTGCTGGTCTCGCCAAGGTTCATCAGTACCTCGGCGTACTCTGACTGCCGGTTTAATCCATTAAAAATTTCTTTCGCCTTGAATAAATAAAACACCGATTTCTGGTTATCTCCCCAGATTTTCCATGCAACCCCCTGCAGGTTAAACACCCTGGCCTTTTCATTTTCAAGGTGAAGCGAGTCGGCCAGCTTTCCGGCTGAGTCGGCGGTGTATATGGCCTGTTTGTCGCCGGCTTCAATTTGTTTATTGGCAAGTTTTATGAGAAACTCCAGCTTTTGATGCGCCGGAACAGCGTTCTGTCCCGCAGGTGGTTGACTTTCCCGCCCCGCTGCCAGGAGTGGGTTCAGCCCAACCAGATACAGGATTAGGATGGGAAATATCTGTTTACAGGAAATCATTGAAAATTTGTCCAGCCGTAGTTAGGAATGATCAAAAGTACATCAAAATACGAACTTTACGTAGTCCCTTAAAAAATAAACGAAAATTTTTAGTTACTTGTTCCTATCAGGAATGAAAAAGGACCATGGCATGACTCCCGGTAACCGGGATGGCGGCGGATAAACGGTCGTCACGACCGCTGCAGAAGCCTGCTTATTTTCCCATCGGAATTGTAAAACAAAACCGGCTGCCTGAACCTTCTTCGCTGCTGATGGACAAGTTTCCGCCATGTTTTTCGATGAACTCCCTGCAAATGATCAGCCCCAGCCCTGTTGTCGGTTCATTTTCGGTACCCCGGCGATTGGTCTCCTGGTCAAGGGAGAAAAGGTTGTGGATCAATTCTTTGCTCATCCCGATTCCGCTGTCGCTGATGCAGATTTCAATGGTATTCAAATCCAGGGGTTTTGCGTTTATGGTGATCTTCCCGCCCTTTGGTGTGAATTTCACTGCGTTGGATACGAGGTTGCGCATGATCGATCCAAACATGTATTTATCGGCAAAAACCACCAGTTCCCCCTGGATGCTTATGCTGATATCAATACTCTTTTTTTGCGCCGATTCCGCGACCGGTTGAATTCCATCCCGGATGACCCTGTTTAACAAACCGGTTTCAGGGTTGAACTGGATAAGTTTTCTTTGCAATTTGGACCACTCCAGCAGGTTTTCCAGCAAATCGTAAAGACTGGAAGCCGACTTCCTCAATGTTATTGCAATTTTCTGAATCTCCTCGGTGCTGAGCTCATGCAGGTCTTCGGCCAGCATTCGCGTGAAACCCAGGAATGCGTTGAAGGGGCTGCGCAGGTCGTGGGCAATGATGGAGAAAAATTTATCCTTCTCGGCATTGATCTTCACCAACTCCTGGTTTTTCAGGGTGATTTCAGCTTCGGCCTGCTTTCGTGCCGTGATATCCTGGCCCTGTGCGATGGTTGAGACAGGCGTTAGTCCGTCGGGCGTGAAAATGGTAGCCGAGTTCCACAGGACGGTCCTGACTGACCCGTCGCGGTGCATAATGCCGATCTCCGCCGATTCCATGTGCTCCCCGGTAAGGGTCTGGTGGATTAGCTCCATGGATGGGGTTGCCAGTGCCGGAGGAAAAAGTATCTCAAGTGATTTTTTCAGAACCGACGCTTCACGGTAGCCTGTCAGCAATTCAAAGGCATGGTTGAACCGGGTAATCCGGAACTGCGGGTCCCAGACGATAATGGGCGCATTGGCATAGTTGATGAGATTCTCGAGGTACTCATTGGTTTCATGCAATGCCTTTTCAGCCTTGATACGTTTGCTGATATCCCGGAAGGAGCAAATCACATAGAGCACCTTTCCTTTATGGTCGAACTGGGGTTGGGCATCAACCAGCAGCCAGATGCGGTCGCCTACCAGGGGCCTGTACACGCCCATGATGACATTGTGCACGGGGGAGCGGGTTTCGATGGCCTTCGGCACCGGATGGGTTGACCCCGGGAAGGGAGAACCGTCTTCGTGGATTACGTTCCAGTCGGGGTCAAAAGATGTTTTTCCCATCAGCTGGTCCTCTGTCAGGCCCAGCAGCTCCAGCGCTTTGGGATTGCTCAGCACTATTTCAGCCTGCGGACCCTGCAACAGAATAACAACCTGCATTTCCCGCACCAGCTTCCTGAATTTTTCTTCACTATCCTTGATGGTCTTTTCTGCCAGTTTCTGATCCGTAATATCCCTGCTTACGCCCTGAATTTCTACCCGGCCGGTTTCTTCGTTCAGGTAGTAGTGGTTGACAACCTCCGTTGTTACCAGGGAGCCGTCCTTGCAAAGATGAATTACCTCATTGCGGTACGAAACATCGGCTTGCGGGTTAGCCAGGAAACTTTCGACCCGTTGTCGTGTCCGGCTCAGGAATGTTGCGCGGATTTCAGGCTTCAAAATATCGGTAAAGGATAGCAGCATCACCTCTTCGGGGGTATACCCCAGAAGTTTTTTCACAGAGGGGGAAATATAGGAAAAACACATCTCTTCAGGGTCGAGTATCCAGATGACATCGCTGATGTTTTCGGCCAGAATACGATAATGCTGTTCGCTTTTACGAAGCGCCTCCATTGCCTGCCGCCGGGAGGTGACATCGATGACAAATACCGATACCCCGATAATATTTCCCAGGGGATCCTTGATGGCACTGTAAAAATTATCATAAAAGGTCCTGTAGAGCGCAGCATCCCCGTATTCTTCATTGACAATAAAGTATTCGCCCTGCAGCGCCCTGTCGAAGCTGCTCTTTGCCTTCAGCCTGTCGTCAGGGGTCGAAATCGCTTCAAGCATATTCATTCCCAGGTGGATATCGACACCCCAGATCTTCTTCATCGTCTCCCTGTGAAACTGGGTGAAGGCGGTATAACAATAATTTTTATCCAGCGAAAAGATAATGATATCGATAGGACTTTCCAGTAACGAATGAAGGACGACAAAATCCTGACGGTATTTCTCCTCGCTTTGCATAAGTTTGGCCTCGGTCTCTTTCCGCAGCGTGATGTCATGCGCCAATACCTGTACACCGATTATCTTGCCGTCAACGCCGGTGACGGTTGAAATGTTGATAAGATACCAGTAATTCCCGGTCTTTAATCGTACAAAATATTCATATTCAATACTTTTATTGTCGGCAGAAAGCTCTTTGAACCTGGCTAAAAAGGAAATTGAGTACTCCTCTCCAAAAACTTCGCTGATGGACTTTCCCAGATAATCATTCACGACTCCTCCAAGTGGTTCAACTGCTTTTTGGTTCATAAGCAGGATCCTGCCGTCGAGAGAATAGACGCATACGCCGATACCTGCATTTTCGAGCAGAAGCCGGTATTGTTCCTCACTTGACCGAAGCTTATCCTCGGTCATTTTTCGATCGGTGATATCTTCGAAGATGGTGGCAAAACTACCCGGGTATGGACAATAGGCCGATATGGAGAAGAACCTGGCCAGTGGCGGGAAATAGGTTTCGAATACAGCCGGCTGCTGCGTAAGCGCCACCTGGCTGTAAATTTCCAGAAAGGGAGGTTCCTCCACGCCATAGGCTTCCCGGCTGGTTTTTCCGATCACATTTTCGCGCCGGATGCCAAGTTGGGTTTCAAAGGCAGGGTTGGTTTCAACGATGACGTAATCGGCCGGGATTCCCTGTTTGTCAAAGATCAGTTCATGGAGGGCTGCACCTTCAACCATATGGTTGTACAGGGAGTGGAACATCTTTTCACTGCGGATGATCTTCTCGTGAGCAGCCTTGTTATCGGAAACATCGGAGAAAACGAGGATCACCCCGTAAATATGGCCATCGCTGCTCCTGATGGGGGCCGCACTTTCGGTAATCTGGAATCTTCCGTCATTCCTGGAAATGAGAATTGTTTCTTCTGAAAGCCGGATGGTGCCGGCAGTTTCAAGCACCTCCCTGACGGGATCCGGCAGGGCATCCCAGGTTCCGGCGTGAAAAATATTGAAAACCTCGGCCAGGGGTCGTCCGACGGCCTCACGGCAGTCCCATCCGCAAAGGTCCCCGGCAACCGGGTTCATGCTGACGATCAATCCCTGCAAATCGGTGGTGATGACCCCATCGCCAATGGAGCTGAGCGTTGTGGAGAGATTTTCGTAGAGTTCCCTGATCTGCTGCGTTGCCTTTTCCTGCTCCGAAACCTGTCGCATAAGCAGCAGGTTCTGGTTGGCCTTGTCTGATATTTCACGAACAAATGCCGAGAGCATCTTTGAAACTTTATCAAGCTGCAGGGATGTCGTTTCGCGACCCGGGCGCTTGGAGTCGAAACGATGCCCGGGGATGATGTTTTCATCAGCCTCCGTGTCCAACTGCTCCTCATGATGAATGGCTGTGCGCACTTTGCCGATTAACCAGTCGGCCATGTGCACACCGCCAACCGTAATGGCTGCAGCGGCATACCAAAGTTTCGTGTCTTGCATGTTGCTGCTATCCTGTTCTCCGCGATTCTGCAGGCACAGCCCGGCAAACGATGCCTTTTCGCCATGCGCTTCATGATCAGGTTTAGCGGCAGCTTCATAGTTCAGCCAGCTGAAATTACTTGGTTTTGTTACGGGCGTTCCGTCGGGCCTGGTGATGACAGAGGCAACACCGGTTGCATCTGCAAATAAATCCTGAAGGTTCTGAAGTTCTTCAATGTCGAAAAGATCAGAAAACACAATGTTCCCCATCGATCCAACATCTCCCGGTGATTGTTCCTGATTGTTCATTGCTGGGCCGGGTTATCCATTCAGGTTAGTTTTTTGTATCCAGTTTGAGGCGAAGAAAACAGTCAAATATACACTTATTTCGATGGTAAAATATGGCGATACAAAAAAAACGGACATCTGTTGGTCAAATAGTTGAAGATGAGGTGCGGATTTGTTTTCTTGTTTTGCGGCATCATGCTGGAACATAACAAAATAGGAGTTGTTGTTATGTTAATCCAGTATCTTGAAAAATTCCAGTTTTTTTATTAATTCATCTTTTGACAAAGGTTTTGTAAGATAGTCGTCACAGCCGGCATCCAGTGCGCGCTGTTCGTCGCCGCTCATGGCATAGGCGGTAAGCGCGATAACGGGCAGCTCTTTCCTGAATGTCTTTATTTCACGGGTAGCCTCAAGCCCGTCCATCACCGGCATCTTGATATCCATCAGCACCAGGGAGATTTCGGGATGTTCACGGCATAGCGCCACTGCACTTTTTCCATTCACAGCCAGCAATAACGGGATGGCTTTTTTCCTCAGCAGCGTTTCGATAAATTGTAAATTGGCTTCATCATCCTCGGCAATCAGAACAACCTTGCCCCCTGTTGGCGGAGGGATGGGCTTATGGAGGGGAATGACTGCAGGTTCGGTCCCGGCAGCTGTTCCCGGCAGGGTAAAGAAAAATGCAGAGCCGGTCCCTTTTTCTGATTTTACGCGGATTTCGCCTCCCAGGAGCCTCACCAGTCCCTGGACTATCGACAATCCCAGGCCGCTGCCTTCATGTCCGCGCGTTGACGATAATTCTTCCTGAACGAAACTTTCAAAAATCACCGAAAGCGACGCCTCCCCGATGCCGATCCCGGTATCCCTGACAAAGAATTCAAGTTCCCGGGAGCTCTTGCCGGAGGGTTCTCCTGACAAAGCGCTTACCGTGCCAGCCTGGTTTATGATATAGCCGAAGGAAACAATTCCCTTGTCCGAAAATTTAATGGCATTGTCGAGCAGTTGAGAAAATATCTTTTGAAATAGTTCGGCATCCGAGAGGAGGGTAATGCTATCTGCTGACTCAGGAATTTCAAGGGTTAGCTCCAGCTTTTTTTCAGCGCATATTGGCTGGAAATGGTGCATGAGTTTATGGAGGCTCTCATGAAGGTTAAAGGTAGTCAGGCTTACCTTCATGTTGCCGGAGGCAATCAGGGAGATGTCCATATAGTTGGTGATGGTATTCAGCAGGCGGTTGCTGCTGATATTGAGCAACGAGGAAAATAACACCTTCTCTTCGTTGGAGATCCCCGGGTCGGTTATCAATTCGCTGAAGCCAAGGATTCCGTTCAACGGTGTCCGTATTTCATGCGAAATGTTATTCATAAATGCCTTTCTCAGCCGGTCGCCCGATTCGGCCTTCACCAGCGCCTCCTTAAGTGCGTGTTCAGCCCGTTTGCGTTCGGTGATATCGCGGATGATGCCGAAAAAAAACTTCCCGGAATCAGTTTCCCATTCCGATAACGACAATTCCAGTGGGAACTCCCGCCCGCTCTTATGAAGTCCCTGCAGTTCAATGGTTTTGCCGATAACATGCGGCTCCCCTGATTTTATGAGACGTTCAACGTTTTGTGCATGATTTACGGAATACCTGGCCGGCATGATGACGGCCAGGTTTTGCCCGGTGATCTCCTCCTCCGTATAGCCGAAGATTTTTTCAGCGCCCAGGTTCCATCCGCTGATAATTCCCCTGCAGTCGCTGGTGATAATGGCGTCATTGGCCGAACGGGCCAGTGCGCGGAACTGCTCCTCGCTGGTCTTCAGCGCCTCCTCGGCCCGTTTCCGGCTGGTGATATCCTCCACGGTCCCGTCATAATAGACGGGTATTCCCTGGGCGTCACGGATCACCTTGGCGCTCTCCCTGACATTGATGACCTGCCCATTACTGCAGGTCCATTTTGACTCAAGGTCCCTGACCTCTCCTTTATTTGCCAGTTCCCGGGTAAAATGTTCTCTCCTGTAAAGAGGCTCAAACCCGATCTCCTCCAGCTTCGTTGCCGAAAGCGATTCGGCGCCTGTGAATCCCAGCATCTCGTAAATGGCACGGTTTGCCAGTAATATTTTCCCATCCGGGGTGGTCCTGTACAGGCCCACGGGGGCCTCGTTATAAAGATTGCGGAATTGTTCCTCGCTTTGGCGCAGCGCCTCCTCTGCCTGCCGGTGGGCCTCCATCTCCGCTTTCAGGTTTTCCAATAATTCAACAGCTGCCTGCCTGCTTGCTTCCAGACCCCTGGTCCGTTCAAAAACCAGGGCTTCCAGCCGCTCGTTCTCCTGCGCGACCAGGTTGTCAGACAATTTGTTGCGCAGCATGGAGGTGATCTGTGCGATCAGCTCCGCTTCAACAACGGGTTTTGTAAGAAAGGTTTCTGCGCCCAGATTCAGCGCCTTCACCCGGCTTTCTGAATCGGTATGCCGGGCGGTGAGGATGATCACGGGGATGCGTTGAAGCAGCCGGTCCTCCTTTAGAATTTTGCAGGTTTCATAACCATCCATTCCCGGCATGACCAGGTCCAGCAGGATAACATCCGGGTTTTCAACCCTTGCTTTCAGGATCCCCTCGTCGCCCGAAAGTGACGTAAGAATGGCCGCTTCGGGGAATGCCGCGGATAACAGGGCTTTCAGAACGATCAGGTTATCATGGTTGTCATCAATAGCTAAGATCTTTACCATTCAGTATTGGTCTTTCCCTGTGAGTTTTATTTTAATCTTTGTGCCTTACATAAGGTCGCCCAACGGCCCAAGATTGATGTTCAAATCCCGGTCGGTGAAGTTAAAATGTTTTTTCAATTCCTCCATCTTCATTTCAAGTTTCATCAGGGTTTCTCCAAGTCTTTCAATCTCATCATCGGTCAGCGAACCTCCGTCAACCCTGCGCATAGCCTGTTTTTCAACAAGTTTACGGATGAGTTCGACCAGGGTAAGTACCAGCTTTGCCAATCCCGAATCGGCATTGTCGGGCGTCAGCTTTAACTTTGATTCATCGGTATTTGTTATTTTCCCGATATCCTCAGCAATTCCATCAAATGATCCTGTATTAAAGAGTATTTTGTTTTCAGTCATGGTGATGGTTACTTAAGGGTGAGATCAACAAAGTTATAGGGCGGCCAGGGGCCGGTGAGCATGAAGGTTAACATGGGATATTCTTCCATAAGCCCGGCAATCGTCGCGACCAGTTCATCCTTTTTCTCTTTTTCGAGCAGGAACACGGCATCGATCAGGTTTGAAGCACTGGCCATTTTTGTAAACCGGGAGATGGAGGTTAATCCCGCAACTTTTAACGTAATGATGGCAATAACCGAATCAACATAGGCGAGCATCAACTCCTCCAGCCTGTGCGCCTTCAGTTTTTTATTCACATACTCCCTGAAAACCGAAGGTTGGATATCAGGAGTAGGTGGGTTCCCTGTTGTTTCTTCGTTTGCTGTTTTATTAACCAGGAATGCTGACAGTTTTCCAGCGTCACAGAAAATCTTCAGCCCGAACTCGAACCGCCTGTCAACTTTCTGCAGGTTGGCGAGGATGGCGGGATGGTTTTTTTCAAGCATGCTGATCACGGCCCCATCCGATTCCATTACGGAACCAAACCTGACAGGAAGAAGGGTGAATTGAAGGGAAAGGTTTTCGATGATACCGGCATACCTTAGCGCAGCTGTCCTGCCGGTAGCCGCCGTCTCCCCTGTGAAATCCCCGGCAACAGCTGCAATCCCGTCATACCGGATGACCGAGAGCGGATCTTCCGAAATCCCCGTAATTTCCCGCGGGATTTCAATCACCCTGCCAGGGTTGTCATTCAGGGAAAGGATGGCATAGAGCAGTTTCTTCATGTTATTCAGCTTTTTTCCCTGCTTTCAATTGTTCCATGGTTTCCACCGAACTAAGCATCAGTTTCACCCCCAGGTATACAAGGTCAATATCGGCTACTGAAATCACAAGATCACCCGTCAGGATAACGCCTTTATTCAGGACCCTGTCGAGAACCTCAAGAATGGTAATATCTTTTGACCGGTCGATTACATTGTCGTTCATCATGTTTTTTCTTTAATGGAGATAAAGCTGAAGGGTGGCCATGGTCCTGTGAGTTCAATATCAAACCCCAGACCGCCGTACCTTTTTTTCAGGAACCTGACACTGGAAACAAGGTCGACGACCCTCTCCCTGCTTACCAGGTAGGCAACGTTGAGGATCATCTCGTCCTGGCGTCCCGAAAATTCCATCGGAAGCAGGTTGCTCAGCCTGGCCGCATCACTCAGCTTCAGGAATTCGTCGTAATATTCCTGCCCGTAAATTTTACAAAGACGGTCCATCTCATTCCCGACCAGGTCGCTCTTCTTCCTTTTCAGGAGAAATGCTTTTCCCGGTGAGCTTGCCATGATCTGTTTTTCAAGGTCGGCTGCCCCGGCGCTCAGTTCGTCGATCTGCGTGCACAGTATTTTACGGTCGCAATATATTTTAACGGCCCATTCCTCCTTCCATTCGACGTAGAGCAGGTTTTCAACCAGGGAATCGCCGTATTCATCAATGAACTTTTCCAGACCATCCTCTGTTTTAAAGATGGTGCCGAATTTAAAGGGGATGACGATGTTTTGTTCAGTGATGCGGTTGATCACATCGATATGTTCACGAACGTTGGTTTCCAGCCACGACAGGTCTGCTAAATTCTTTTTAAGGTTTTCCTCCGAAAATTCATCATCCCCGACAGTTTTCACCACGATGAAAAACCCCCCGGCGCTGATATATCTCAGTCCGGCGGGCCCGTCGCCAGGACCTGGATCCGGCGGGGTGTTCGAAAGGCAGTAGACGTAAATCAGTTCATTCATCATGGCATCGGGTTTAAAATTTCCTAATCGGCTCCATCCATTCCCTCGAAGGAATTCAGGCGTTCAAAGGCGGTGATTTCCAGTTTTTCATCCATCTTCACCAGGTAGAAAAGGCGGATCTTTTTGGGCGGGAGGTTCATCGATTTTAAAAATGAATCGTCTTCATACACTTCAGCTACGGATTTCCAGCTGTCCTGTATCTTTTCAATCTTGATGACCGTGACATCGTAACAGTTAATATTCTCTTTCAGGAACTTAACCACATTTTTTTTAACATCGATAATAGTACTCATAGTTTTTTCTCCTTCGTTATTTTATGCCCGTTAACCGGGTTATGGAAAAGGTTTATTTTTCTTCCTTCGGTGGTTTGATGGTGCCTGGTTTCTTCATGTTGTGCCCGCAAGCCGGGCAAAATTTATAGTCGAACATAAACCGCCATATTTCACCGCAGTCAGGGCAGGTTACGTTTAGCGGCTGCCCGCATTCGATACAGAATTTCTCGTTGCCACCCGTGGTTTTCCCACATTTCGGACAATTGAAAGCGCTCATTTTCTCCTCCTTTTTTTGGTTATTCCGGTTTACTGTTTGCCTTGCTTTGCCTGCCTGGCTGTTTCCAGTAATTTCAGCAATTCATCCTCCCGCTGGTCATACTCCTCTTCACCGATCTCGTCCATTTCAAACTTCAGCTGCAATGCCATAAGCCGCTCCTTGATGGCCCCCTCGTCGGACATCTCCTTGTCGATGATTTCATTGATTTTCTCAGCGATAAAAATTACTCCTTTTAACGGGGCCAGCAGTATATCGTCAATTAAAAACATATTAAATGCCTTTTGTATTGATTACCAGGTTAACAAAGTTATAGGGGGGCAGTGTGCCGACATATTTAAAGGTCATGCAGCTGCCGAATTTCACATCCAGGTCATTGACAGCATGGTCAAATGCGGGTTCTGTGATGTTTTTTATCAGGAATGCCGCGTTCAGGATCATCATCTCCCCGTAGTTGTCGTTTATTTTCACATCCTCGGCAAGCGGTCGCAAGGTATCCAGGACGATATTCCTGTAATTTTCAGTCTCCTTTTTCAGCGCTTCCACCACCATCTCGCCGACTTTCATCCGCTGGTAGTGTGTTTTATCTGCCGGCAGGTTTTTCAGCTTATCCCGCATATTCCTGATTTCATCATACTTTTCAATGATGCTTTCATAGATGGCCGCTTCATTGGCAAGGATTTTCAATCCCAGCTCCTTTTTCCCATCCATTTTCACCAGCAATTCGTCAAATTTCTGGTAATCTTTTTCAAGGATACTCAGCAGTCCTGAATCATCACTATGTTCGGAGATGGTCGAAAAACGGACGGGAAGAACCGTGAATTGCTTCATCACCTCCTCAAGCACCTTTTCGTGGGTTGTCATGTTCACCCGGCGGGCTTCATACTGAATGACCGGCGAATTACTGACAATGGCTGTGATATCCCTGTAGCGGATACCGTAAACCTGGTCGGCCCGTTTCCCGATGCCGATCGGACCGAAATCGATGGGCGCGCTGTGCCTGACAATACCGTAAATATATTTTCCCTCTTTCGGCAATTCCAATTCATTTTCCATAACAAAGTCTGCTTTTATTCAATGATTACCTATTTCTGACAAGCGCTACATCTCCCATTTTTCGGGAAAAATCTTCAGGTCGATAAAGTTAAAGATCGGCAACGGCGCGGTATAGACAAAGTCGCTCCTCTCCTGGAACCTGAGCCCCAGTGCGGCCATGATATTGTCGAATTCCACCTCCCTGCCGCTGTTGACCAGGAAGGCGGTATTCATGAACATGGCATCGCCGGTTGTTTTGTTGTGTTTGAATTCGAATACCGATTTCCTGAAAGCATCGATGATCTTTTCAGCCTCCTCGACTTTTTTTTCTCCCAGCGCCAGCCCGACCAGTTTCCCGGCTTCAGCGATCTTCAGGTTCTTTATTGAAGGGTCATCCATGGTTTCAATCTCGGCCCGTACTTTCCGAAGCTCGACATGCTCCCTGTCGATCTCCTTGTAAATCATGCCCATGTTCTTCCAGTTTCCCCTGACATTCAGCTCAACCTTGTTCTCGAATTGTTTCAGCAATTCCATGAACTCGCTGTAACGCCGGTTCAGCAGGTTGCGGATTTCATCGGGAGTTGCGGCAATTGTGCCAAAGCGGATCGGCAGGATACTCCTGAACTCCTTCATCACCTCTTCAATGACGCGCTGGTGGGCCAGCATGTTCTCCGGGTTAACCACGAACCTGCTGAGCGGGTGATCGCTCACCACCATGCACAGGCCGTCGAATCCGATCGTGGAGACGAGGTCGCCCCGGCCGCCTACCCCGATGGGGCCCAGGTTGACATCATACTCCGAGGCTATGATGCAATAAATATATTTTCCGTCGCGCTGCATATTACTCCTTTATTTTGATTAAAATCAGATTTTCTGAAATTCTTTCACCGGTTAACGGGATACTTTCACCTTTCGACGATTGTTTCACGGCAGCTGAATACTCAAGCAGCAGGTGATAAGCTTTTCTGATGGTGTTGAATGTCCCGGTGGCATCCTGGTCGTACCCGTTATCGGGATGAAATAGCTTTGCCTTTTCCAGGTATGCCTTTTTGAGTTCGGTTTCGGTGGTCTGTTCCTTCAGCCCGAGTACCTTCCTGGCCTGCTCCAGCTGGTCTGCTTCAAGGGCTCTTACCTCAAGCGTATGGAAACTGTAGCAGGGAAGAGGGCCAACCAGTTTGAAATTCAGCGAATCTTTATATTCTTCATCAAGCAGGTCGATGGTCTGCTCAAACTTCTCACGTCGGCTCCTGTTCAGCAGGAAAGCGGAATTGGTCACCATTTCGTCGTTCATCACCTCGTGGATTTTGATATCGGTGCCCAGGGGCGATAACTTTTCCAGGATCTTCATCTCGACGGATTTGTTCTTCTGCGTGATCAAGTCCTGGATTTGTGCACCAAGCTTATACTGGTCGGCTTTCAGGATGATGCCGCTGTCCTTTTGCATCTCCTCTTTCATCTTTCTTATCTCAGGCAGGGCGGCAATGTTTTCGAGCACTTTGCTGAAATCGGCCCAGGTGACTACCAGGTCGATCTCGGTCAGGTATTCAATTTTTGTCAATGTCAGGATGATCAGGTTGTGACCCTTTGCTAAGATGTCAAGCACCTCCTCTTTGCTGTTTACAATGGTTCCGAGTTTCATCGGGATGATCATGTTGAAACCCTTTGCCATTAGCTCTTCGATCGTTTTCTGATGATGAACCAGCGTGTGGGCAAGCGATTCCCGGTCCATAAGGTCCAGCTGGCCATTTTCCCTGTCAGAAACGATCGCCGAGATGTTCTCAAAAGTAATGGCATAAACACCTGAATTCTCAAGTGATTGAAAATGGGTTGTTCCGTAAAAATTCGGGACAATTCCGTAGATATATATTCCTTTTGTTTTCATATCGTCATTGTTCGTTAAACATTCAGGGTTTTACAAAGCCGGAACGTTTTGTGGTCACCTATTTTTTCACTGCATTTTGTTTCAGCACCAGCTGGATGGCCTCTTCAAAGTGAGATCCCGAAATAGAGATCTTGCCTTCGGTGTCGGTTGTCTGGCCCCGGTTTTTCTCGATGAATTCACGGATGGCCAGCATGGCGGCTTTCCTGCAGATGAATTCAATGTCGGAACCTGTCAGGGTTTCGGTTTTAACGGCCAGTTTGCTCAGGGTTACGGTTTTTGCCAGGGGTTTGTTCCGGGTGTGGATGTGGAATATCTTTTCCCGGGTTGATAAATCGGGCAGCGGTAATTCAAAGATCAGGTCGAATCTTCCGCTTCTGAGCAGCGCCGGGTCGATCAGGTCGATGCGGTTGGTAGCTGCCAGCACGATGACCCCTTTCAGGTCTTCAATGCCGTCCATTTCGGTCAGGAACTGTCCGATGACCCGTTCGATCACCCCTGAGCCGGAGCTGTCGTTGTTCCTCCTGGGGGTCAGGCTGTCGATTTCATCGAGGAACAGGATGCAGGGGGAGGCCTGTTTGGCCATCCTGAAGAGTTCGCGAACCCCTTTTTCCGATTCGCCGATATAGCGGCTGAGGATCTGCGGACCTTTTACGGAGATGAAGTTGACGCCGCTTTCGCTGGCCAGCGCCTTTGCCAGGTATGTTTTCCCGGTACCGGGCCGTCCGTGAAGGATGATCCCTTTCGGGGGGTTGGTATCGGCAGTTTTAAACAGGTCGGCATATTTCAGGGGCCATTCCACCGTCTCCTTCAGCGCCTCCTTGATCTCCTCGAGGCCGCCGACATCATCCCATTTCACATCGGGCACCTCCACGAAAACCTCCCTGATGGCCGAGGGTTCCACCTCTTTCATGGCATCCATGAAATTATCCATGTTGACCTCGAGCGACATCAGCAGTTCATAAGGGATCTCCGACATTTCGAAATCGATCATGGGCAGTATTTTGCGTAATGCGGTCATGGCTGCTTCCCGCGCCAGCGCTTCGAGATCGGCGCCTACGAAACCATGGGTGATCTCCGCCAGTTTTTCCATATCGACATCCATCGCCAGGGGAATCCCGCGTGTATGGATATGAAGGATTTCAAGCCGCCCCTTTTTATCGGGGATGGAGATGGAGATTTCGCGGTCGAACCGGCCCGGTCTTCTCAGTGCAGGATCAATGGAATTCGGGATGTTGGTTGCGCCGATCACAATGACCTTGCCTCTTGATTCAAGCCCGTCCATCAGCGATAACAGCTGGGCAACCACGCGCTTTTCCACCTGTTTTTCGCCCCCCATCTCTTCGCGCTTGGGCGCAATGGCATCAATTTCGTCGATAAAGATAATGGAGGGGGCGTGTGCCTGGGCCTCTTCAAAAAGTTTCCGGATGCGGCCTTCGCTTTCACCATAAAACTTTCCCATGATTTCAGGGCCCGAAATATTGATGAAATAGGCGTCGGTTTCGTGGGCAACCGCTCTTACAATAAGGGTTTTGCCGGTACCCGGGGGACCGTAGAGAAACACTCCCTTTGGCGGCTGGACACCCAGCCTGTCGAAAATCTCGGGATACTTCAGGGGAAGTTCGATCATCTCCCTGATCCGCTGAACCTGGTTGCCAAGGCCGCCGATATCTTCATACGAGACCTTGCTTTTCCGTTCCCCTTCCTGTTTGGCCAGTTCGAGCTGGAATACCGTGTCGGGATGGATCAGGGCAACCCCCTCGGGGCTGACGCCGGTCACTGTGTATTCGACAGAGCGCGATCCGAAAAGAGTGGCGCGAACCTTATCCCCCTTAACGACAGGAAGCCCGTTGATGAGGGAGCCGATATACCTGGCATCATCCGCTTTGAAAAGAGATCCCGATTTGGAGTCGGGTTTAAGCTTGATTTTAACAGCCTGCCGGCAGGTTGTTTTGATGATCTTCACCTTTTCGTCGATACCGGCCAGGGCATTTTCCCGCGTGATGCCGTCAACCTGGATGATATTTTTACCCCTGTCGTCGGGGTAACAGGGCATGACCTTGACCGGGGTAGCGCGCTTGCCCTCGATCACGATGACATCGCCGCTTTCGAGACCGAAAACCTTCATGTCTTTTGGATCGATCCTGGCAATAGCCCTGCCTACATCTTTAACCAGGGCCTCCTTGACGCGCAATGCTGTTTCTTCTTTTATCCTGGACATGGGGTATTCTTAAGGTACAATTAATCCGGCAATAGCACTTCACTTACCTGCTTATCGGGTTATCCTCGAAAAGGCAGTTTTTCAAACCCTTTAAGGCTGCCAGCCCTTTGATCTCACCGGCAAACATCGGGATCTCAACCCTGTTCAGCTGACTGTATTTTTCATTGATTTCCCTTAAATAGGGCAATTGTCCTGCTTTTCTTTTAACACAGAAATCACAACCTTCCGACGCCATCACGTTGTTCACCACCATTTGCCGGGCAACGATTCCCGATGTTCCGAGTTTTGCCAGCAGCCTGCCTGTTTCCATGATGGCCATGGCTTCGGGAATGCAAACCGGGATAAATTCGCATTGCGTGTTGTCGCCCAGGATCTTCTCGATGCGTTTAACCGTTTTTTTAAGGCTTAACAAAAGGGCGTCGACCTCATCCTGCTGGTAGGAACCCGAAAAACTGGTGATCATATAACGGTATTTCCATCGCATCCTGGCTGCCACCTTGATCCATTGATCGAGCATCCCGGGGGATGAGATCAGCCTCAGCGCATGGCCGGTAGGGGCGGTGTCAACCACATACTTTTCAAACTGACCCTCTTCGATGTAGTCGATGATGGTTTTAAAACTCATCACTTCGTCAATTCCCGGAATCGACAAGGTCAGCAGCTCGTCGATATCCTGGTTGTCGAGGTTTGTCGAGGTTTCGAGGAGTTTTTTCAGAACGGTCCGGTTTTCGTTCACAAAGACCTCCAGTGCCCTCTCGGCGACCACTTCAATTGCCGAAAGGTTCCCGGTGCCTGCAACCGTTACCAGGTTGAAACCAATGGGTTGTTCGAGGCAATCCGACAGGGAATGGGCCGGGTCGGTTGAAATGAGCAGTGTCTTGAAATTCTCCGACAATGCCAGGGCTGTTGCAATGGCACAACTGGTTTTTCCCACACCGCCTTTTCCGCCGAAAATAATAAGTTTGAGGTCGTTGTTCTCTAAGCCAGCAAGTGCCATGACGGTTATTTTTTTATCCTTATTTCCAGGATCCCATTGGTAAACTTATGACGGAGATTTTGTTTGGTGACTTTTACCGGCAGCAGCAGTTCCTTCCGGTAGGTGCGGTTTTTGCTGATTGCCGACAATTCCAGGATATCTTCCTTCAGTTCGATCTTCAGATCGGTTTCTTCGATGCCCGGCATCTCGGCGATGATGACAATTTCGTTTTTCTCATCAAACATGTCGGTGATCGGTTCCCGTTCTTCATCGACCTTGGGGCCTTCCGGGGTTTTTTTGATGTTTCCGAACGTTTCCACCTTTGGGATGCCCCCGCCGGCGGTGTTGATGGTGAAACCATATACCCCTTTCATCCCCTTTTTAAGATGATCAAAATTGATCTCGCCCTCCTTGCTGATCGCCCCGTTTTCATCGAGCTTTCCTGCAAGGTCAACCAGTTTCTCAATCCCCTTGAATAAACCACCCAGTCCGAAAAGATCAAAACCGGCGTCATCCTTCTTGTCTTTATTGTTATCTTTTTCCATTTTCGAGGGAGTTTTTTACCTGAATAAAATGATTATTGAATTTTGTTCATGCCTTCCAGTTTCTCCAGGCGGGCTTCCAGGGCCTGCTGCTGCTGCATGAGCTCTTTTTCCCTTGCCTTGGTCGACAGGTAGGTGTCTTCCTGCCACCAGTTGATCCCCATCTCCATTGCCTTGTCGACCGAAGCGACGAGCAGCCTGATCTTGATGGTCAGCAGGTCTATGTCGGCAATCTGGATTTTAATATCCCCCGCAATTACGATCCCTTTATCGAGTACCCTTTCGAGAATGTCAGCCAGATTGGTCGCTTGCAGTGCATGATTCATTTCAGCCATAGTACAGTATATTAGTAGTCAATTGACATGGTTTTCCAATCGTTTTTCTCCTCTGTTTTCGACTTTTTGCTTTTTTCCTCCTTCACGGGAATATGCATTTCGCCTGCTTTTTCATCGTAATATTCCGCGATCTCCTTCAACCTGCCCTGGATGATCTCAAGGCGCTGCAGTATGCGGATCTCCTCTGTTTTCAGCCGTGTCCGCTCTTTTTCCAGCATATACAATTTGATGAAATCAGAATCCTCCTTGTTGGGGATCCCCGACTTTACGACACTCTGCATGCTTTTAATGCTCTGAAGTCCCTTTAATCCGCTTGAGATTGGCATAACCTGAAAATTTGAGGATTTGAAATCTGAAATGTGAAATGTGAGATCTGAAATGTGAAATGTGAAATGTGAAATATTAGTCGTAAAAAATAACTGTCGGCGTTATAAGCCTAAGAGTATTGTTCTATCAGCTCATCCACGATATTTTTTACCTTCTCCTGGTTGGTTTTCGACCCGATACGGCTTGTTTCGGAGGTCAGGATGTCCTGGCAGATCTTTCTGAACATCTCTTTCGATTTTGACGGGGTGGTTTTCAGCGTTGCCAGGGTTTTAGCGATCATGATGGAGCCGCGGATGGTCGGGTCGAATTCGGTTTTGCCCGATTCGCGCAGACCCCTTACTATTTTCACAATGATCTCGGTATCTTTCAGGGGAAGATCAGATTTTGCCATGGTGATCTTGAGTTCTGTTTCATAGTCGAAATGGTCAAGGTCCATGGTCACCATCCTGTCGCGAAGGGCGTCCTGGGTGCGGTTCACACCGGCATATTCCTCGGGATTCGACGTAAAGATGGCGCGGAACTCGGGATGCACCTTCATGTAGTAATCCTCTTCCTTTGCGGCGGAGGTGCTCAGCATCCTCTCCTGGAGGATCGGCAGCAGGATATTGTTTGCCTCTGGCCGTGAACGGGTAAATTCATCATAGATAAGGGTGAACCCGTTTTTTACGGCAATGGTCAGCCGGTTGTTCACCCACTGCTTGCTCATATCCTCTTCGTACTTGTGAACCGAATGGATAAACTTGTCGTCAAGTTTCTTGTATTTGTACCCCTGTTCACTGCCGATAAGATCGGATGTCTTGTACTCCGCATCTCCGTGGATGATGACCACCGGCCGGCCGATTTTGCTGGCCAGGTGCATGGCCACCGTGGTTTTCCCGGTGCCCGACGGTCCCCTGAAATGGACTGGAAAACCAGCCTTTATGTAGGTGAGGCCACGGCCCGTAATATCCTTGATATAGTCGGTTTCGACAAAATTCGACATCGGCTTCAGCTCCAGTACCGTGTTCATTTCATTGTTGTTGCTCATGATGCGTTAGTTTGGTAATAAGATTTATAAAGTACTGGTAAGTTATTCCTGAGGGGGTGTTCCTAATCTCCGAAGACCTGTTTTGGTAACTGGTCCACGGTTGCTTTCCAGATGGCCCTCGCCTCCTCGATATCCTTTTTGATTTCCGACCTGGTAAGGAGGAACTCCTCTTGTTTTGCCCTGAACCTGTTCAAGGCATCCTGCCTTTTCTGCAGTCCGTTTCGTATCTTTTCCCCCACATCGGTCATGGCTGCTGGATTTGGTTGTTTGTTGCAGGAAAATGCATTTATCCCTTTCCTCCGCATCGTGAACAGGGCAGCCCATCCGACGCTTTTCCGGTTCCGAAGCACTGGGCGCATTGCACCTTGTTTTCGAAATGGTTCGACCCTTTGCCTGCACATACGATGCAGGGCACCCTTGCGCCAAGCGGGTTTTTTCCCGTACCCGAGCAAAAGACGCATTTTTTCGCAGGCTCCTCAATCATAACCTGCCCTGTGCCGTTGCAAACCTGACAGTGCGATATCGGGGAGAGTAAATCAAAGGGATCCTTTCCGGTTCCGCTGCAGAATGCACATTTGACCTGTTTTGCCATGATCGTTGCAGTTTTTTATTGATATCTGCCGCCAATCCCAGAAAAGACACAGGTGTCTTTTCTGGGACGGGGAGATGGATTGTTACGCTAATTTGGGGAAGTAGATGTTGTCAATCTTCTGGACCTTTCCTTCATCGAGTAAAGCCTTGGCGGTAAATCCCAGTTTCATCCTGGTTTCGCCCAGGGGTTCCTCCATTTCGGAGATCTTCACACCTTTCGGATGTTTGTTGATATAGTCCAGCACTTTTTGTTCCAGGGTCATGGGGGCGACCGGTTTGGCTTCTGCGACAGGCTTGATTCCTTCCGGCGCTGATAAGGCGACTTCAACTGCGGGAGCCTGTTTTACCTCTTTTTTTTCGGCTTTTTTGGCGGGTTGTTTTGCTGCAGGCACCTTCCCGGTTTCACGGATCTGATCCATGGCTGCCTGCATCTTGCCCCATGAAGCCGCGGCCTGGGCCCTGTCGGTGGTGAGGTCATCGATCATGTTGTTGGTGGCCTTCTCGATATCCCTGACCTCTTTCCGGATTCCCTTGATGGAAACGTGGATGCCCTTCATAATGCCGTTATAGTCGCTGAGTCGTTCGGTTTCGCCGCTGGCAAGGTCTTTCCTCAGCTTTTGCGCCATTTTCTGGTTTTCTTTGCTGATTTCCGATAATCTCTTCTGGAACCCGTTCAGCAGGGTCCTGGTATATTCAACCCGTTCGGCCAGGTTTTTATTGAGTTCTGCACGGAGTTCGGCCGACATGTCAAGGTGCTCCTTCTCAAAGCGGTCGAGCATGTCGTTCGTGTTTTTAAAGATTGATAAAACCTCGGCATTGATATTCTTGATATCAAGGTTGATCTCCTTCATCAGGGTGTTGAAATCCGACATCCTGGTCTTTTCATTCCGGGCCCTGTCGGCCCTGCCCTGGGCGAAGAACTTGTCAAGATCGCCGGCCATCTGCCCGCGTTCAACGGTGAATTCGCTGATCATGCCAAGGGTGGCCGCCTGGATATCTGCAACCTCCTGCTGGATGGTGCCGATGGTCTGGTGAATGTCGGTCATCAACGCGTGGTAGGTGTTGATCCTTTCCTTTTCCCCGGTTGCAAGGCCTTTTCTGAGGTCGGCAGCATTGGCGTTCAGCGCTGCTGCCATCTCCTGGTGATCCTTCCGGAAATTGTCGAGGGTTTGCTGTACATCGTTTACCAGTTCTTCATTTTCCCTGATCCGTTGTTTAAATGAAGCAAGTAGTTCTTCACTCAATGATTTCATTTCTGATGCTAGTCCCATTTTTTTATCTCCTATATTAATAATTGTTTGGTTACCCGGATTAATTTATTTCATTAAGTATCTGATCTTTAACTTTTTTTATATCCTGGACCAGGATATGGTCGCCCTTTTCGAGTAAACTCTCCAGGCATTCCATCATCCTGTTGTGCATTTGCTGAAAATTCAAAAATGTGCGCATGACGGTCTCTTTCCTGACCTCCTGCAATTGGGAAATCCGTGAAAGCTGTTCCTTCACGATTGAAATTTTTTCTCTGGCATCCTGTGACGTGATATCTTTGATATCGAGAATGCTGTTTTTAAGCGAAAGTGCGGTCTCTTTCTGCGCTTCGATGAATTCCAGGAACCGGGATTCAGCTTCATGTTCCCTTGCATCGAGGGCGCAGAGAATCCCCGACATCATGGTATTGTAATCTTTTTTGCGGAGGGAGCCGTTTTTTGCAAGGTTTTCGCAAAGGCGGCTGTTGATGGTTTCCCGTTCCTGTTTCAGATCATGCAGGGAATTATGCACATGGTCGAACAGCGAATGGGATGATTCATTGAGATATTCTGATGACTGGAAGGCAGTCTGTATCTTTTGGATCCGGGTCTCATAGGAGGTTATGATGTTCTCAAAAAAACCATCCACGTTGATCTTGGGCCGGGTACTCATAGGTTGCTGTATTTAATGGATTAGGGTCGGGAGAAAAAAGCGAAATTCTTGGTAACCCATGCTTCGGCCGGCTGGCCATGAAGGATGTTTAGCAAGAATAACTGCTTGACTGCCATGGGCCTTATGCGGCTTTTGCAGTTAATCCGATGGCTTCTGCATATTTCAGATAGGTTTCAACAGAGGCAACGACTACCCTTGCTTCGATCGCAAGTAATTCGATACCAACCAAAGAAACTCTTACCCATGCATCAACTACAACACCTTTGTCAAGAATACGGTCGATAACCTCCACGAGGCTGGATGACCCGATTGTTTTTTCTACTGCCATTGTTTTAATCTCCTATATTAGTTTTTGGATAACCGTACTTGAGTGCAGAGGGACGGCTTACCTCTTTCATTCTTTTGGATTCAGCAACAACCTTAAGCGGCTTTTGCAGTCAGTCCGATGGCTTCTGCATACTTCAGGTATGTTTCAACAGAGGCTACGACTACTCTTGCTTCGATAGCGAGTAATTCGATACCAACCAGTGAAACTCTTACCCATGCATCAACTACGACACCTTTGTCGAGGATACGGTCGATCACCTCTACGAGGCTGGATGATCCGATGGTCTTTTCTACTGCCATTGTTTTAATCTCCTATGTTTAATTAGTGTTGGCCGTGCTTTACATGAGGGACGGCTTACCTCTTGTGCCATCAGCATAAACAAACCACGGGCCGCAAATGACAGCGTGAACCGTTTTGTTGAATAATAAAATGTAAGGTGCTGGAGGCTAAGATGAAAAAAAATGAAAAAATTACGGGAAACCGGAATTCCCTATTGCGGTTTCCCGGAACAAATTGGGGATGCCCTCATAATAATGCGTGAATACGCGAAAGCGCGTGGGAAATGATGATGCGTTTTGAAGGTTATTCTTCAAAAGGTTCCGGGAGGATGTTGTATTTTTTCATCTTCCTGCTCAATGCATCCCGGTGGATGCCCAGGGCATCAGCCGCCATTTGCTGGTTAAACCGGGCTTTTCCGAGGGCTTTCCGGATAAGGGTCACTTCATTGGTCCTCAGGTTTACCGAATTGGCCTTTTCCTCTGCCGGGTTGCTTTTATGGGCAGTAACGGGGAAGTCGTTCACACCGAGCTGGTTGCCTTTGCACAGGATGATGGCCCTTTCTGCCATGTTCCTTAACTCCCTGACATTTCCCGGGAAGTCATATTTCGCCAACAGGCTGAAAACCTCTTTCGAGATGCTGAGGTTAGGTTTGTTGAATTTGGTTGAATAGAGGTCGACAAAGTGGATCAGCAGGGGCTTGATGTCTTCGGGTCTTTCCCTAAGCGCCGGGATATGGATATGCAGGGTGTTGAGCCTGTGAAGCAGGTCGAGCCTGAATTTCTTCTTCTCCACCCCCTTCTGGATGTCATGATTGGTGGCGGATATAACCCTGAAATCGGTTTGGATCTGGCTGGTATCGCCAACCCGGGTGATAACCTTTTCTTCGGTGGCCCGCAAAATCTTTGCCTGAAGGGTTAAGGGCATATCGGCAATTTCATCCAGGAAAAGCGTTCCCTGGTGACAAACTTCAAAGAACCCCATCTTATCGGAAATGGCACCCGTGAAGGAACCCTTCTTATGACCGAAAAATTCGCTTTCAAGCAGCGTTTCCGTGATGGCGCTGCTGTTGACGGCACAGAAGATATGGTCTTTTCTCGTGCTGGAATAATGGATGATCCTGGCAATATTTTCTTTACCCGTGCCGCTTTCACCGGTGATCAGGACATTGGCTTCGGCGTAATTGGCCGCTGTAATGGCCTGGTCGAACACTTCGCGGATCTGGGGACTGATACCGATAAACTGCCGGTCGATCTTCTCTTCAAGATTCTTTGAGATCAGTGAGTTGCGTTCCTCCATCTGCTTCAGTCTCCGGTGCAGCTGGAGATACTTGTTGGTGCGTTCGATGGCAATCTGGATGTCGATATAGCGGAAGGGTTTGCGTAAATAGTCAAAGGCACCCAGCCGCATCGCCTTGATCACCGTATCCATGTCCCCGTGTGCCGAAATGATGATAACCTCCATGGCGGGATACTGAACCTTTACCTCCTTCAGAATATCAAGCCCGTTGACCCCGGGCAGCCTTACATCCAGGATCAGCAGGTCAATGGCATGGGTGCTCATTATTTTCTTTCCCTCTGCAGCCGTATTCGCCTCGAACGACTCGTAGTCAGACCCTTCAAAGAAACCACTCAGCTCTTCCGTAAACTGTTTCTCATCATCCAGGATCAGGATCTTGATCTTCTCTTGTAATGCCATTGTTATTTTTTCCTTTGTGTATCTAAAACCAACTTAATTTTTGTCCCCGCCTCACGGTCGCTGATGATCTCGACCGTTCCGTTCATCTCCTTGATAATCTGATAACAGATGGACAACCCGAGACCGGTGCCCTTTCCTTCATCCTTGGTAGTGTAAAAGGGCAGCATCACATTGTTGATGTCGTCGTTGCCGATACCGATGCCGTTATCGGTAACCTCCACGACAATGTACTGATTTTCCTGGTACGACCTGATGTCAACATTCATCTCCTGGTAATCCTCTTGTTTGAACTTTTTGTCGATTACGGCATCCTTGGCATTGACCAGAAGGTTCACGATCACCTGTTCAAATTTAAAGGTATTTCCGAAAATCTGCGGGATCTGTTTTTTCAGATTCAGGCAGAGGTTGATACCCAGGTGTTTGAACTGTTCCATAATCATGGAAGCTGCATTTTCGATACTGGAATTGATGTCGAAGGCGGTCAGTACGAAATCGTCGTGGCTTCTCGAAAAGGCCCTGATATGGTCGATGATGTTGCGGATCCGGGTAATATTTTCGAAAATCCTGTTTGATTTGGTCTTGAGGAATTCCAGGTCGATGGTTTCGGTTTTGGCGGATTCAAACAGGATCTTATCCATTACCATCGAGATGATATTCAACGGCTGGTTGATCTCATGGGCAATGCCGGAGGCCATCTCCCCCAGGTTTGCCATGCGGTCGGCATGGATCTGCTTGGTCTCCATCTTTTTGCGGTGAGAGATGTCGCGGATAATGATCATAAACGAAATAGGCGTCCCGTCGGGACCCTGGATCAGGGTGGCACTGGTCTCACTGGCAAAAACCGACCTGTTTTTCTTCTTGATGTTCAACCCGATATTTTGAGCCAGCCCTTCATTGATGGTCTTTTCGATAATATCGCGCAGGGTGCTTTTTTCGGTGGAGGGAATAAACCGGTAGATGTTTTTCCCGACAAGATCATCGCGGGTATCGGCCCCGAAAATTTCAACGCCGATCTCGGAGACCTCCGTGATAATACCCTTCATATTGATCAGCAGGATGCCGTCGGGTGAGGCATTCAGCATGGTTTTATATTTTTCCTCGCTGACAATCATCGCCTGTTCTGCCAGTTTCCGCTCGGTGATGTCTTCTGAAATTCCGAGCAGGTAGACGGGTTCTCCCTGGGCATTCATCACCGGCACTTTTTTGGTGTGAAGGATGCGTATACCCTGGTGTTTGGTTTGTATCGGCTCTTCCGGAATATCGACCATCTCCCTGTTATGCAGCACCACCCGGTCCTTTTCGGTGAAGCTGTCGGCCTGTACCCCGGAAAAGATATCGTAGTCGTTTTTCCCGATCAGCTCCTCCTTTGAAATGCCCAGCAGTTCCTCCCCGGCCCTGTTGAACTGGACGAAACGCAGCATATTGGCCTCCTTCAGGAATATCATATTCGGGATATTCTCCACGATGGAATCGAGCAGGCTGTTGGCGTGACGGAGTTCCTCCTCCGCCTGTTTGCGTTCCGTAATGTCGGTCATGACCGTCAGCAGGAATTTTTTTCCCTGGCTCTCGATGATCTCCCCCGAGAAAAGTCCGTCGAGGACTTTACCCTCCCTGGTTTTTATCTGTAATTCGAAATTATGGATATAACCTGTCTTCTGTAACTCCTCCGATGCGGTTATCTGCTTTTCAGGATGAATGAAAAGACCCAGGTCAAGGGCCGTTTTCCCGATCAGTTCCTCCCGGGTGTAACCGGTCTTGTTGAGGAATGTTTGGTTGACATCGGTAAAATGCAATTCCGGTACGCAACTGATCGCCATCAGCGATGGGTTGCTGTCAAATACCTTGTTGAATTTCTGAAGCGCCTCCTGTTCCGCACTGAGGTCTTTTGACAGGCCGAAGATACAATCATCCCCGTCCCATTTTCCTGCCCACACGCGCGTCTCGACGGGCATGAACGTTCCATCTTTCCTGGCAAGGGGGAGTGGACAGGAGTTACGTTTCCCGGCAAGCATATCGGTGAAGATCCCGATGGCCTCCTTCCTCATTTCAGCGGGATGCAGATCTGGTATGTGCATCTGCTGCAGTTCGTTTTCAGAATAACCCAGCTTGCGTGATACGGCATTGTTGGTATAAATAACCTCCCCGTTTGTATTTCCCACAACAATCATATCGTTGAGCGTTTCAAAAAAGGTACGGAAGTTGGCTTCACTGGATTTTAAATTCTCTTCGAGTTTTTTCTGCGTGGTGATATCCCAGTTGGTGCCGATCATCCGCAGCGGCTCTCCCGCCTCATCCCGCACAATGACGGCAAGCGCCCTGATGTTGTGTACCGATCCGTCGGGCCAGCATACCCTGAACTCGGTATCAAACTCCTTGTCGCCACGTTGTGCCAGTTTGATCTCTTCATCACATTTTTCAACATCACCGGGATGAATTCCTGACAGCCAGAAGTCGTAATTATGACGGAACTTTCTCCTGTCGGTTCCATAAAGGACGAACATATGGTCATCCCATTCCAGCCGGTTGCTGACAATATCATATTCCCATACTCCCACCCCGCCCGCGCGGGTGGCAAGTGCCAGGCGGGCAGAGGTCTGATGCAGGGCATTTTCGGTTTTTTTCCTTTGGGTGATATCGACTACATTGATCAGGAGCTGCGATCCGCTGCTGGCTGCCACCCCCTCGATGTGAACAAATTTCGGTTGAATTTCAGGCGCTTCGATCAGTACCTCGCAAATTTCATTGGTTTTTCCCTGCAGGACCTTGTTAAAAAACGCATCAAAAACAGGACGTGTCGTTGCCGACAGGTAATGGTCGAACTGCTTGTTTATCAACCGGGAACGTTCTTTGCCCAGGATACGGGCACCACTGTGGTTCAGATCCTGGATGGTTTTGTCCTCCGACAATGTATAGTAACCCGAGGGGGCAAAATCGTATAATTCCACATATTTTTCTGATACAACCTCGACTTTTTTTAATGCCATCGAGAGTTCGTCGTTCTGCATTTCCAGTTCAATCTGGGAAACTCTCAGCGATTCCTCCATCGCAACCCGCTGGGTGATGTCCTTGGTAAAGCCTAAAAACCTGGTATCTGAAAGTTTGACAGCCTCAACCGCCCACCAGCGAACAGTACCGGAACTGTGCCTGAACAGCAGGTCTGCTTTTGAATAACCTGATTCAAATACCTTCCTGAAATGGGCAATCCCCTCCATCTGCGAGTCGTCGGGCAGAATATCCGCAAAGGTCATGGATAACAGCTCCTCCTTTGAATAGCCGGTAATCCTGCAGGCAGCATCGTTTACCTCTATATACTTTCCTTTTTCATCTGCAACAAATACGCCATCCGGCGCATGGTCGATATAACTCCGGTACCGCTCTTCACTTTTTTTAAGCGCCGCATTGACACTGGTCAATTCATCAGCTGAATTTTTCAGTTCGGCGGCATTCTTTAATATTGTCTGTTTCTGATTGAAAAGATCAAGAAATACGCTGATTTTGCACAACAGGATGCGGTGGTCGATAGGTTTGAAAATATAGTCGACAGCCCCGGAACCATAGCCTTCAAAGACCTGCATATCATCCACATGACTGGCCGTAAGAAAAATGATCGGGACCCTGTGTTCCGAACGCTCCTCATTCATCTTCATAGCGAGCTCGTAGCCATTCATGCCGGGCATGCGTACATCGATGATAGCCAGCGCCAGCTCAACCCCATGAGTCTTCTCCAGGGCTTCAGGGCCCGACAATGCCTGAATCAGGTTTATGTCGATCTTCCTGGTTACACTTTCGAGAAATATCAGGTTTTCCTCTGAATCATCAACAATCAACAGGTTCGGAAGATTATTCATAAAATTATTGTCCTTTTTCAGAATGAATGCAATATCCGTCAATGCTGGTTTCCCGAAACAGGATACCGGCGGATATCCCGCCTGTGATATTATTTAGTGAACGAATCTCCGGCATATCTGCATGAAGCAGCAGGTTTCACCTGTCAGAGATTCTGAGGAATCCTGATATAAAACGTGCTTCCTTCTCCCTCGCGGCTTTCCACCGAAATAGTTCCCTTATGCTTGTCAACAAGGTCCCTGCAAATGATCAGTCCGAGACCGCTGCTGGTCTCGCCTTCGGTACCTTTCCGGCTGGTCTGAACATCGATCCTGAACAGGTTGTCAACGATATACTGATTCATCCCGATACCCGTATCCCTGCAGGTGATTTCAATGCCACCATCCGCTGAACTTTTAGCCGACAACCAGATCCTGCTTCCCCTGGGGGTGAATTTCACCGCATTTGAAAGGATATTGCGGATAATGGTCTGCAACATGCCCTGGTCGGCAAAGATGGTAAGATGCTCGGGTATGTCGGTCGCCAGGTCAATCTCCTTGCCGGCGGCGGGCTCAGCCAATGGCTGGGAACTCTCCGTGATAACGGGCAGCAATTGAAACAACTCCGGAGAAAAGGGAATCAACCCCTGCTGGATTTTTGCCCAGGCCAGCAGGTTCTCCAGAAGCGAAAACAGTGTCAACGTTGATTTTCGCATCGTTTTGGCGATCATTTCCAGGTCTTCCGGGGCGAGTGTCGGCAATTCTTCCACCATGATCCGGGTAAATCCCAACAGGGCGTTGAACGGACTGCGCAGGTCGTGGGCAATTATGGAGAAAAACCTGTCCTTTTCAGCATTTGCAGCCATCAGTTGTTCATTTTTCCTCTGGATCTCCTCTTCCGTCCGCTTCCTGGAGGTGATATCCGTTATCGTCCCGATCAGGCAGACCGGTTGGTTGTTTGCGTCCAGCTCAAGCTGAGCCAGCCCGTGTACCCAGCATTCCTGCCCGTTGCAATTCCTGATGATCTTATATTCCTTGTCGAATTTCTGCCGTTCTTCCAGGATATCATGCGTGACATAGTCGGTCATCATGTTGCGGAAATCAGGATGCAACAGGCTGGCCCAACCTTCAAGAGAACGGACAAAAGTTTGATCAATCCCGAAAATTTCATCAAGGATTTTCGAACTTGACCACAGTCCTGTTGCCAGGTCCCATACAAAACTGCCCAGCCGGGCAACTTCCTGCGATTCGCGCAACAACCGTTCACTTTCCATCAAAGCCTTTTCTGCCAGCTTCCGGTCGGTAATATCGGTGGCAACCAGCAGGCATTGCTTCCCGTTGCCAGCCAGGGTGCCGGTTAGGTGCAGGAAAACCTGCTGGTGGTTTGAATTGCACAGGGTGACTTCACATGATTCTTTCCTGTTATTCGTAAATATGGTTTGTAAAAAATTGAGAAACACGGGCTTGGTGTCATCGGAGAGATTGTCGCTGAAAAGGCGGTTTTTTAACCTTGAACGATCATTGCCAATTATCACTGACCCATGCAGGTTTAACTCAAGGATCTGTCCCTCTTCAGAAAGGGTGAAATATCCTGAAGGAGCAAAGTCATACAATTCAGTGTACTTGTCAACAGCAACCTCTGCAACGGCCCACGCATGGCGCAGTTCGTCATTTTGCATTTCAAGTTCGGTCTGGTGCACCTCAAGTTCGTGGATCAGGTCGCTGGTTTCAGGATCGGAGTTTTTAAGGTCAGGGAGGAGCAATTTCTTTGCAATCAGCGCCTCTGCTTTCTGGCGCATGTTTTCTGATTCTGATTGGCTGTCGGTCTTCATGGTTTCAGTTTATTTTGCCTTTCAAGGGAACCCCGGGCTGCACCCAGGGCTGGTATGGAGCAGGTGATGCGCGCAGGTATTCGGGAGGTGCTCATTTGTGAAAGGCTTCATTAGCCTCTTTAAGTTTCATTTCCAGCTTTTTGGCGATGGTGATGTCGGTGAACGTCAGTACCAGTCCGTCGATCCTGTCGTCGAGTGTACGGTAGGGCATGATCCTGACATTAAACCACCTGTCGTCGTTGGTGTTCATGGCGCCCTCGATGGAGGTCAGGGTCCGGAGGACCTGCCGGGCATGAAGCCCGATTTCAGGATAGATCAAATCGGTGACCAGGTCGGTAAAGGGTCGGCCGATATCGGTATTGCGGAGCTTGAAAATTTTGGTGACATGGTCGGTAAATCTCCTGATATTCAAATCTTTGTCGAGGAAAAGGGTAGCGATTTCGGTGCTGTTAAGCAGGTTTTTCATGTCATCGTTGGCCTGGATAAAATCACTGACCTTGTTCTGCAGTTCGACGTTGATCGTTTGTAATTCTTCATTCATGCTCTGCATCTCCTCTTTGGAGGTGGTTAACTCCTCGTTGGTCGATTGCAGCTCCTCATTGGTTGACTGAAGTTCTTCATTGGTCGATTTCAGCTCCTCCTGCGAGGTCTGCATCACTTCACGCATGCTTTGGAGCTCCTCGTAACTTTTCTGAAGTTTGATCTCCAATTCCTTAACATATCCTGTTGATTTGCGTTTCCCGGCATCCGGGTTTGCCGGGTCATGTTCGATAATGGCAGCCACATCCGAAAATACAACGATTACCATCCCCCTTACCGTTTCGGGATTCTCAATTCGCTGAATGGTGACATCGACAAACTGGGTTCCCCCGTTGGTTCCGATTTTTATATTCTTCAGATAGACCGGGTCATAACTCTGGCTGGCATTCCTGAATGCGCCGGGCAATTCGTGGCGCAACCCTTCACGGGCCATCACATGAATATTCCAGTTGGCTTTTCCTGCAACAGGTTCCAGGTATTTTCCGGTGCGCCCGGTGATGTAAAGAATGTCGCCTTTGGGGTTAACCACAACACTCGCTGGCGCAAACCGCTGCAACAGGATCTGGTCGGCGATGGTCTGTATGTTATCTCCGGTCTGTGACGGCATCTTATTTTCGATTGTGATTTTTTTCATACGATGAAAGGAACTTGGAAAATCAAGGAGTTCAGTAGCTGGAATGGTTAAGGTGCGTTTGAAAAACTTCAACCGGGCATCCAGTTCTTCAAATCCATCTTTATGGTTCCCGAGCGTTTCGGCGGTGCCCAGCAGCATGATTCCCCCGGGATTAAGGCTGTAATGAAACAGGGAAATCAACTTTCGCTGCAGCTCCGGCTCCATGTAAATCAGCAGGTTGCGGCAGGTCAGCAGGTCAAGTTTGGTAAAAGGAGGGTCTTTGATAATATTCTGGGGTGCAAAAACAATCATCTCCCGGATAGTATTATTGATTCGGTAACCATCTGCCTCAGCGGTGAAAAACCGGTCGATCCTCTCCAGCGACACATCGGTCGTTATGTTGGAGGGAAAGAACCCTCTCCGGGCAATTTCGATGGCATCCTGGTCGATATCGGTTGCAAAAATCTGTACGCTCAGTTTTTTTCGCGGATTCAATGCATCCAATGCTTCCCTGATCGAAATGGCAAGTGAATAGGCCTCCTCGCCTGTCGAGCAGGCGGTGACCCAGGCACGAAGCACATGCCCCTCTGTTAACTCGTCAAAAAGAGCGGGCAGAATATCTGTTTTTAACCTATCCCATACAACCGTATCCCTGAAAAAGCTGGTGACACCGATCAGCAATTCCTTAAAGAGGATGTCGACCTCCTTGGGATTTTCCTGCAGGAACCTGACATAACTTTGTAACTTGTCGATCTGGTGAACTCCCTTCCTTCGCTCGATCCTTCTGAACAGGGTGTTCTTCTTGTATTGGGAAAAATCGTGGCCCGATTGTTCGCGCAGCAGGATGATGATCTTTTCAAGATTACCCTTGTTCCTGTTATCGAGATCAGGATCAGGTTTGTTTACAGGATTAAATTTCAGGAATGCCATCAGTTTGCCGGGCAACTCCTCTGCAGGGGCAACGATATCGGGAATAACGGCTTCAAGGGCACTGCGGGGCATCCCGTCGAATTTGGCCGAGGCAGGATCCTGTATCAGGACAACACCGTTATGTTCCTTTATTGCCTTCATCCCCAGGCTGCCATCGGAACCCATGCCGGAAAGGACGATGGCGATGCTTTTCTCCTTCATATCGTCGGCCAGCGACCGGAAGAAAATGTCAATCGGGAGTCTCAGCCCCCGCGACTCGACAGGGTCGAACAAATGCAACGCCCCGTTAAGCAACGACATGCTTTTGTTGGGAGGAATGACATACACACATTCGGGTTTTACCTTCAGCCGGTCGGTCGCCTGGAAAACCTTCATGGAGGTAGTCCGCTGCAGCAGTTGCGGCATGATCCCAACGTGGGTAGGATCGAGATGCTGGATTACTACAAACGACATGCCGTTGTTCCGCGGCATGTTCCCGAAAAATTGCTCTAGAGCCTCCAGCCCTCCCGCCGAGGCTCCGATACCCACGATCGGAAACTGCGAAATTGCAGGCTCTGCGTTGTCTTTTTCCGCCACAGGACTGGTAGCTTTTACTTTCTTTGGTTTCATCCGGCTATGTTTATTGTCTCAAATGTTGTTCGGTCTGATGGCATGGTAAATATACTATAAAAGATATATACATGCAACTGGATTTGCAGAACCTCCTGTTCCCTTGTATAATAAATTGACAGATCCCAAATGTACCAGTGATGATCCTTGAATTATTTTGCAAATACAAATTCCATCAAACAATTTTACTGGTATATAAGGAATAATCAATTTTTAAAAAAATTCATTTTACAGATATTCTGCAATTTTCAGTAACAACTGGTCTTTGTTGATAGGTTTGGAAATGTGGTCATTGCAGCCGGCATCGAGACTTTTTTCAATGTCGCCCGACATGGCATAGGCTGTCTGGGCGATAATGGGGAGGTCGGGCTGCAGCAGTTTCAGCTCTTTTGCAAGATCCCAGCCGTTGGCATCCGGAAGCCGGATATCCAGCAGAACGATGTCGAACATTTCCAGCCGGTCATAGAGTTGCCTGAGTGCATTGCCACTGGAAACACATACCAGTTCAGCCTCCGTCCGTGCAAGAAAAGCTCTCAGTAATTTCAGGTTGGTATCTTCATCTTCGACCAGCAGGAACCTCTTCCCCGGCCAGCGGTAACCGGCAGTTTCAGGCGGGAGCCCCTGGCTGCCGGTATGGGCCGGCGGGTGCAGCGGGCCGGCGGCAGGAGGGAGGAAGGGAATCGTAAAATAAAAGGTGCTGCCCTGGCCGGGGGTTGAATTAACCCAGATCTCCCCGCCTAGCAGCTCCAGCGACCCTTTGCAAATGGAAAGGCCCAGGCCGGTTCCGCCATAAAGGTGAATATTGTGACCTTCCGCCTGGCGGAAATGTTCGAAAATCAATTTGTGGTTCCCGGGTGAGATGCCGATACCGGTGTCGGTAACAAAACAGGTAACCATTCCATTTTCGGGAGGATGATAACCAAACCGGATGCTGCCGCTTTCAGTAAATTTTAGTGCATTGTCAATCAGATTGGTGTAAACCTGTTTGATAATGAATGGATCACTGATCATGATGAGCGGGCTGGCTTGTGGAGGAATTTCACAGGCGAGCGAAAGATGGGACTTGCCAAGTCGTTCCATCTTCCGGTTGGATACCGTTTCAAGTTCACGGAGCAATCCGGTAATATTCACATTGTCCTTTTCAATGCTTGCGTTTCCCGATTCGATCCTTGAAATTTCCAGGATGTCGTTGATGATCCGCATCAGGTCGTCCGACCGGGTCTGGATGATATGGGCAAAGCGGCCCCGGTCCTCCTCACTGATATTGGGATCGATCAGCAGTCCTGCAAACCCTGTGATGGCATTCATCGGTGTCCTGATTTCGTGGCTCATGTTGGCCAGGAAGGCCGATTTCAGCTGGTCGCTTTGTTCTGCTTTTTCCTTGGCAGCAATCAGGTCGGCCTCGGTTTTTTTCTGCTGCGTCACATCGCGTGCGCTGCCCACAACCCCGATCATGATTCCGTTTTCATCAACGATAGGTGCTTTCCGGGCATCCAGGTAGAGGAACCTGCCATTCACATTGCCATATTCATCAAAAGATTCCGCCCTCCCCGATTCGATCACCGCCTGGTCCGAATCCTGGCACATCTCCCCGAAGGTGTGCCATTCGGGCTGACCGGCATGCTTCGACCGTTCGCGCAGGGCGAAGAACAAATCGGTCTTCCCGACGGGTTCATCGGTATCGTTGGCATGCAGCAGGTTTTCACAGATGGCCTTGTTGGCAAAGATGAACTTTTTATCAAGGTCCTTCGCCCATAGCATATCCGGCATATTGTCAGCCATCAGCCGGAACATGGTAAACATGGTATGATAGCGCTCTTCCCCGGCCCTGATCTCCTTTTCCCGGGCAACCTGCCCGGTAATGTCGCGGATTACCACCAGCCGGCTGTCAGACTGGTTCCGGATCTTCTGTTTGGTAATGCTGTAGGTGCAGGAGACGGAGCCTTTTTGCACTTCGACCTGGTCAACCGGTTCGTGGCTCAATGCAGCATCAAGAAGACTGGTAACGGCAGCATTGGTAGCCTTGGCGTGGATGCCGGTAACATTTTTCAGGCTGATACCGAGAAAGGAGAGGGCCGCCTGGTTGATGTCCTGGATCCTGTTCTGGCCATCCAGTGCCAGTATCCCATCCGACAGGGTCTCCACCAGCGTTTCACGGGCAACGGGCAGCAGGTCAAGAAAGCGGATATATAATATGGCGTAGGCCAGGAAGGCGGCGCTCAGGATGATGCTGAACGGCGTTATATCCAGCCCCGGAACGGGATTTATCCCCGACAGATACAGGGCACTGGCGACCCACGGACATAACCCGGCAAAAAACACCACTACCCCCTGTGACCTGAAGGTCCCGGGCTGACCGGCGATAAACCTGAAAAGAAAAATCGTGGCCAGCAGGAGGATGAGGTTGTTATAGGCCATGTACCCGATCCAGAACCATATCCCGTGGTAATATTCCATCAGGTTGGTGTCGGGAAAAATGGCAGAATACCCCGACCATACCAGGGAGTGCTTTTCGTTGGTGATTGCCAGTAACAGCGTGACGGCAGGAATAAGGAACAACGTAAAGATCCGCCTGACCGTCATCAGTTTATCTTTCCCGGTAAAGCGCAAAACAAATACCAGGTAAAGGACAGGTGTCGTTACCGCGCCAAAATATTCAAGTTTGGCCCAGAAAATCTTATCATCAATCGTATGGGCCGCCGTTTCAAAGATGATCCAGAAGGCCCATATGCCTGAAGCAACCGTAAGCCATGTGAGTTCCCGTGCCCCTTTGACCGACCTGCGCTGCCAGGCAAGAAGGGCAACAAAAAATGAAAGCAGGGATGCTGCCAGGAAAAATATGGAATAAATCGTGAAAACCTGGTTCATCATACGGGCGACTTATTTGGGGATGCGCTGAAGAAACGCGTGATCATGCGCAATAAATCAGCCTTTTTAATCGGTTTGGCAAGATAATCGTTGCACCCGGCCTCAATTGCCTTCTCCCGGTCGCCCGTCAGCCCATAGGCGGTTTGCGCGATGATGACCACCCCGTTGTTGAATTTCCTGATCTGCCGGGTGGCCTCATAACCATCCATCACCGGCATCTTGATATCCATCAGGATAAGATCAAGGTCGGGGTTGTTCCGGCAGATCTCAACCGCTTCCACACCGGTGCCGGCTTGTATTACATCTTTTCCGAACATTTTTACGGTAAGGGAGATATAGATTTCTGAAGCTTCGTCATCTTCCGCCACAAGTATTTTGAGATTTCTGTTTGTTATCTCTTTTTCTGCCTTATCCGTGAGGTTTTCGGCGAGGTTGTCAGGTGTAAGGCTCCCGTTATAGGGGATGGTAAAGAAAAATATGGCCCCCTTTTTTTCATCACTCTCAACCCGGATCCGGCCTCCGAGCATCTCCACGTAGGCTTTCGAAATGGACAATCCCAACCCTGCTCCCTGGAAAGCCCTGGTGTCACCGATATCCGCCTGGACAAAACGGTCGAAAATGGCCTCCTGTCTTCCCTTTGGGATCCCGATGCCGGTGTCTTTCACATAAAATTCAACCATACCCTTGCCGTCGGCGGCCGGGCCAGCCGGTGCGGCTGGTTTAAAGGTGTATCCCAGCTCGATGGTACCGTTATCACAAAATTTGATGGCATTTTTTACCAGGTTGGTAAGGATGGCGTAGAGTTTTTCACGATCGGTTTTGATGACGGCATTTTTTGCAGGCAATGAATTGTTATAACTGATTTTCAGCCCCTTTTGTTCAGCTTCGGGACGGAAAAAGGTATAGGTATATTCAACCTGCTCATTGATATTCGTCTCTGCCATGTTGATGTCCATCTGCCCCGATTCGATCTTGGAAATACTGACGATATCGTTGATGATGTTAAGCATCCTGGCGCCGCTTTTTTCAATGATCCGGATGTATTTTTGCTGCTCCTCGCCCGTGAGATCCGGCTCTTTTAACAATCCTGCAAACCCCAGGATCCCGTTCATGGGGGTTCTGATTTCATGGCTCATATTGGCAAGGAAAGCCGATTTCAACCGGTCGCTCTCCTCCGCCTTTTCCTTGGCAAGGGTGAGGTCGGACATCATTTTTCTTTTTTCCGTGATATCCATCTTGACGCCGATGAAATGCGAAATCACACCCTCCGGGTTCACCATGGAGGAGATCAGGGCATCTTCCCAGTAGGATTCCCCGTTTTTCTTCCTGTTATGAAACTCACCATGCCAGTTGTTCCCCGACAGGATGGTTGTCCACAGCTCCCTGTAAAATTCCCTGGTTTGTGCTCCTGATTGCAGCAGGTTAGGGTTCTTTCCGGTTACTTCATCCAGGCTGTATCCTGTTACTTCGGTGAACTTTGGATTGACGTATTCAATGTTCCCGTCCTTGTCGGTGATCATAATGGTGACAGGGCTTTGCTCAATGGCCCTGCTAAGCAGCCGGATCTGCTTTTCGGCGTTTTTCCGTTCGGTTACATCCCTGAGGGCCCCGTCAATGTGGTTTGGCCTTTTCTGGGCATCGTATATCAACCGGGCATTAATGGATACATATTTGATAACGCCGGTTTTAGTTTTCAGCTTTACCTCGTAATCCCGAAGTTCGCCGTTTCGCTGAATGGCAGTCAGCAGTACCTCCCGGTCTTTCTTGTCGGCATAGAGGTCTGAAACCGGCGAGCCGATGATCTCTTCCCTGCTGAATTCCGAGAAATACTGGATCGACGGGCTTATCTCGATGACCGTTCCCTCGAGGTCGGTCTGGTAAAAAATATCCTGCACGTTTTCAAAGATGGTCCGGTATTTTTCTTCACTTTTACGTAAGGCCTCCTCGCTTTTTTTCCTGGCTTCATTTTCTTTTTGTAAATCTTCCAGCAGGTTAAGGGTCGCAATGTTGATTTGCTGCAATTCGTAAGTCTTTTCAGAGACCAGGGCAGAGAGCCGTTCTTTCTCCGCATGCTTTTCACTGCTTGCTGCCTTGATTTTCAGCATGGCGCGTATCTGGGCCGTGAGTTCGCTTTCGTCGATTGGTTTTGCAAGAAATGCATCGCCCCCTGCATTGAGTGCCCGTATGCGGCTTGCCTTTTCCCCTTTGATAGCAGTTACAAAGATAACAGGGGTATCGGCCAGCAACTTGTCGCTTTTTAGCCGTTGGCATACCTCATAGCCATCCATGCCCGGCATTACGATGTCGAGCAGGATAACATCGGGATCTTCAGCCTGGGCCAGTGCAATGCCGTCCCTGCCGGTTAATGCCGTGAAAACCAGGATGTCGGGAAAGGCTTCCCTTATGACCGCCTTCATGCTGATGAGATTATCAGGGTTGTCGTCAATAGCCAGGATCTTTATCTTTCTACTTTCCATAAAGGGTCTCATTGATTTTGTCAAAAAACAGGGTTACTTCAATGGGTTTAGGCAGGTAACCATCGAAGCCATGCGACAGGATGGTTTCGCGGTCGGTAGTCATGGCGCTGGCCGTCAGGGCGATAACCGGAATCTGCTGCAGTTGCGGGTCCCGCCTGATCGTGGTAAAGGCCTCAATCCCGTCAATTCCCGGCAGGGCAATATCCATCAGGATAAGGTTTGGTCTGTGCCTCCTTGCCATCTCAATACCTTCAACCCCGTCCCTGGCTTCCAGTACCGTAAAATGGCCCTTAAGCAACGCCTTGAATGTCACCATGTTGTCGGGATCATCCTCCACGATAAGAATCACAGGGGTTTCGCCGTCGGGTTGCAGCCTTGAAACCGGCGCCGGAATTGCAGGTTTTTCAGGCTGTACCATCGCCGTCACCGCGCCGAACAGTTCCGACCGGTTCACGTTGCCTTTCCGGATCAGCTGATGAATGTTGTTCCGCTTTAAAAATCCAAGCTCCTCCTTCGTGATATGTTTTGCCGTGAGGATCAGTACCGGGATGCCGGAGGTTGCTTCCTGTTCCCGCACCCTTCGCAGCACCTCAAAACCGTCGGTTCCCGGCATCATCAGGTCGAGGATCATGGCATCGGGAATGGTGGAGGCGATAATCCCCAGGGCCTCTTCTCCATCACGGGCAACCAGGATCGTGTGCCCGCTGCCGGCCAGGATATCCTGTATCTGGATAATGGCGGGCTCACTGTCATCAACAAGCAGGATGGTCTTTACAGCCGATCCCGGCACCGGAGCAGGCTTCCATCCCTGTTCCGTTTTTCTGACGGCAGTCATGGACGGCACCTCTGCGACCCGTTTTTCATCCCCATAATTCACGGGCAACGTTAGTGTGAATGCAGAGCCGCTGCCGGGAATGCTGGAGACCGTAATCGCACCCCCCAGCAGATTTGCATATTTTTTCGCGATGGCCAGCCCCAGCCCCGATCCGCCGAACCTGCGGGAGGTGCTGCCGTCAGCCTGCCTGAATTCATCAAAAATATGGGGTATATCCTGGGCCGAAATGCCGATACCGGTATCGGTGACCGTAATTTCGATGTTGTTATCATTCCGCTGAACGGTGACAACCACCCTCCCCGATTCGGTAAACTTGACAGCATTCCCGATCAGGTTCTGCAGAATATGCCTGCACTTGTCAGCATCGCTGGTGATGGTGTAACCCGTGTCGAACACCGTGGCAAGCAACTCGACATTTTTCAGGTGGGCCTGCGGACTGATCATATTGACCACATCGGCAACCAGCAGGTTCGGATCAAACCGGGTAATATCAATTTCTTCGCGGCCTGCCTCGATCCGGGAAATATCCAGGATGTCGTTGATGAGATCGAGCAGGTGCCTGCCATTGCGCTCAATCACCTCGAGGTAGCTGTACTCTTCGTCCGGAATTTTTGCAGCGAGCCGGCGCGAAAGAACGCCGGTAAGCGCAATCACCGAGTTCAGCGGTGTACGCAATTCGTGACTCATGTTCGATAAGAAATTGGTCTTGAGCTGGCTGGCTTCGCCCAGCTGCACTTTCTGCATCTCCAGTTCGGTGTTCTGCTCCGTCAGGGCCGCAGCCTGGGCTGCAAGCTCAGTCTTCTGTGCCTCAAGCTCCCTGTACTGGCCATCAATCTTTTCAGAGAATTGCTTGATCCTATGATAGGCCAGGATCCCCTCAATCCGGGCACAAAGGGTGACCAGAATGTTGTCCACCAGCTGAATGGCCTGCGGGCTGTATGCTGTTACGCTTGCAAGCGAGATGATGGCCACGACCTCATTGTCGGCCAGGATCGGCAGGGTGATAATTTCATGCGGGATAAACTTGCCGGTTACGGTATGGAAAACGAACCGGGTATCTTGAGGGATACTCTTCATGTGGTTGACCTTCCGCGTGGAAAGAACCGCCCCGAACTCGCCCTCGAAATTGCCGGCAGCAAACGACTGCCGGGCATTGTTATCTATCCCGATCGATTCAAAGTGCTCGAAAGTTTTCCTGTCGTCGCTCAGCAGGTAGATGGCTGCCATCTGGGAGCCGGTATGCGTCGCCAGGGCGGATAAGGTAGCCTGGAAGAACTTTTTAGCGTCGTATTCACTGAGCATTAACGCAGCCAGGCTTTCGAATTTTTTATCCAGGTCGGTCTTTACCTGGATCGACTTGGCCAGCGTGTTGAAGGAGGCCGACAACACCCCGATTTCATTATTCGAATGATAGGAGCTGCGGATACTCATGTCGCCCCCGTGAAACCTGTTTGCGACCTGGGTCAGCTCAGCCAGCGGCTTGCGGATATTGCGTAAAATCACTGAGCCAAGGATCAGCGACAACAGCAGGATCGCCGCTACGATCAGGAACAACTGCCTGTTAAGGGTGTCGCTCAGTTTATCTGACGCTTCGAATAAGGCAGCTGCCTTGTATTGGGCAAATTCGTCGACTTTTTTTAACGCCCTGAGAATGACTTCAATCTGGTTTGCGGAGACTCCATTGCTCCTGGTACGGGCAATGGCATCCGCTGTTTTTCCGGTATGGAATAAACGGAGAGTCTCGTCATGCAGGGAATTCCATACAACCAGGGCATGCTTTAACGAGTCGACATCGGCCCGGGGGCCCAGGTACCGGTTGTACAAAACATCAACCTGCTCAAAGGCCCCGGTTTTCATGAGTTCAATCTCGTTTATATCCCGGGTGATGAGCATTTCATCCGTGGTCAGGAACAGGTCTTTCATGTCGCGCTGGATGGTCAGCACGTCAACCCTTAAGGAGCCGATGGTTCGTTGCACCATAAGCGGGTGATTATAAATATTTTCCGTTTGCTGCTGGATTTTGTCGCTCTGGAAATAGGAGACAATTCCCAGGGTCACCACAAACGTGAGCAATATAGCGAAGCCGGTTTTCAGCTGGGTTCCGATTTTAATGTTTTTCAGTGACATTTTTTTTAAATTAGGTGAAAAGCGGAGTCGTTCTAAGGATAACCGGGGATTATGCCTGTCCCATATCAGGGTTTTAGCTGGAAGATGGCTGAGCGGGGAAAAACTTCACGGTAACCCAGTGCAGAGACTATCTCCCGTTCGGTTTCGCCGGTGACCAGGAAACCGCCCCTTGTCAGGCATTGACTGACTTTATCCAGGATCTTTTTCCGGTATCCCGGCTTATAGTAAAAAAGGATATTGGCACATAAAACCAGGTCGAAATCGCCAAAAATGCTCGCCGGCGGGGAAACCTGCGACTCACTGAATAAATCAAAAACAGAAAAGTCAATGTTGTTTTTAAGGTGCTTTGTAATATGGTATCCGGAACCATCGCGGGTAAACCACCGGGCCACCCTTTTTAAGCTCAGGTTGCTGATCTCGTCATATGTGTAATGACCCAGCTTTGCATCGATCACCCGGGATTCGGTTTGATCGGAGGCGAAAATACGATAATTAAACTTTTCAGCCTGGCCGCTTTTCAGTTCTTCACACAGGATGGCCATACTGTAGGGTTCCTGCCCGGAGGCACAGGCAGCCGACCATAACCTGATCTCCTGGCGCTTCGCCTCTTTTTGCTTCACGATCAGCATCGGGAGGATAATGTTTTCAAGTACCGAAAAAGTCAGGGAATTGCGAAAAAATTCGCTGTAGCCAATGGTTAACGACCCTATGAATTGGTTCCGCTCCACAGGGTTCTGCCCGACCAGGATTGCATATGCCTCAGGCGATCCACATCCCGTTTCAGTGATTCTTTTCTGAATAGAATTACAAATAAATGAATTATCGTATCCTGATATATCCATCCCGCTGGTCCGTTGAAGGATCTCCTCAATATTTGCCGTGGCTGTGGTCATTCCGATATCCTGTATTTCTCTTCAAGTCCCGATTGCCTGAGCAATTCGTTTACCTCTTTTTTTAACCCGATCATACGCAACTCCCTGCCAATGGTAAGGTTGTGAAACCGTTGCAATTCATCCATTTTTTTTCTGAGTTCCATCTCGGCATGTTTTCGTTCCGTAATGTCCTCGCCAATGGAGGTTGTGCCGATGATCTTACCCCTTGCATCGCGGAGGAGCGTGTTGTTAAACTGGACAACAAGCGATTCCCCCGATTTGGTCCTGATCTTCGTCTCATCGAAAGATGTGGTGATTCCATCGATCTGGTTGTTGAAAAAAAGCTGTTCCGCCTCCGGCCGGGTTTCATCCATGATAAGCCGGAACCAGTTTTTCCCGACAACCTCTTCGCGCGAATAGCCTGTGAGTTCAAGCAGGTAATCGTTGCAAAAGGAGACACGGCCATTGATATCAAGCAGGACAGAGATCAGGCGTATGTTCTCCAGCGTTTCACGAAACCTGCGCTCCAATCCAAACACCTCAGCCTGCATGTTCCTGTTTTCGGTGATATCACGGATGATGCTCAGGATGTATTCACGATCATCCAGGACAATGATTTCACCGGAGATGAGGCAGTTGCGTATTTCTCCTGATTTTGCCCGGAAGTCGGCATCCAGGTTCAGTACCCGCCCCTTCTCCCTGAGTTGGGTTATATAGGCGTTGCGGCATGCAGGATCTTTCCATAAGTTCATCGTAAGGATCGATTCGCCGAGGAATTCCGCCCGGCTGTAGCCTGTGAGTCGTGAAGCTGAATCGTTGACCTCTTCGACAAGACCATCCTGTGTGGTAATGATGATCACATCAGGGCTGTTTTTAAAGGCCTTTGAAAATTTCTCCTCCGATTTCCGCAACCGGGTCTCTGCCTCCTGCCTGGCCACCACCATCCTGTTGGCCGATTCGGCGATTTTGGCAAACTCTCTGTAACTCACCCGGGAGATATCCAGCAACATGTTGCCCTGGGCGGCCTTCCCGAAAAAGTCGGTAAACAGGTCAATATTCTTCCTGAACCGCCTGGAGAAAAAGGAGACAAGCAAATAGCAGAAAAGGGATGCCGTGAGCAGGTAGATCATCACATGAAACACCTTTCGCTCCATCCCGGCAAAAAGCGCCTTTCTCTTCAGTTCGATGAAAGCGTTGACGTCATCCTCGTAAAAACCGGTCCCGATGATCCATTTCCAATCCGGCATATAACTGAAATAGGCGGTCTTTAACGAGGGTTTAAGGGTAGAGGGTTTCAGGAATGTATAGGAATGATAGATGCCTGCCGAATGGCTGGCAGCCCCCTGTTGTGCCTTGAAAATGCTGATCCATGCGGTATCCCCTTTTTTAAGAATGTCGATCGGGGGCTTGTTGTATCTCCCGTGGGTGATCAGGGCCATTCCCGACAAGGTATTGACAAACACATACTCATTGACATTGGAACGCATCCGGGTGATGGATTCCAGAACCGATACCTGCAGCACCTGCTCGAAATCATGCTCGCCGGCAAAAGTGGCAAAGATAAACCCGGGTATCAGGTCGTTGTCATAAAAACACAGGTGGGTCAGTGTGGAATCATTGTGCTTGCCATGCCGGTAGAGGGATATCAAGCCACTGTGATGCGGTTGTTTCAAAACCAGGGTCAGCAGTTCACGAATGTTTTTTCCGGGTTTCTGGCCGTCAATCGTATCATAAGGGTCAAAGGCATACAGTAATTTTCCATTGCGGTTGGCCAGGAAAACCGGGACGCGGGCTTGATGGAAGGAATCGGACAGTGCAGGGGGTAATGCGTTGGATGAGTTGGTTCCGAGACTCCCCGATACATCTTTGGGCAGCTTCATTTGTCGCGCCTGGCTGGCAAGGGTTCTTTTAACGGCGTCGACAAGGCTGTCCTGGGCCCACTGGATATTGTCCTTCACCTGGAGTACTTCGTTTTTGATCTCCAGCTTCCTGGTTTCCGAATAGTGTTTCTTTAAGGATTTGACCTCCTCCTGGTAGTCGCTGATTTTACTTTCAAGCCAGCCATAACCAAGCGAAACCAGCGAAAGAAACACCACCCCCAGGAAATAGAGGAATATTTTCCTGCTGAGGCTTATTTTGTGGTCTGTACTATTTCTGTTCATAGGCAGGCATTAATTTGAGATCGATCCCCCGGTGATAATCAACCGACAATTTTGTATTTTTCCTGGCAACCCGATTTCTTCAGGAGGTCATTCACCTCCTTTTTTAATACGATCATCGAAAGCTCCCTGCCAACGGTAAGGTTATGAAAGCGCTGCAGATCTGCCACCTTATCCGTCAACGCCTGCTCAGCATTCTTCCTGGCTGAAATATCCATGATCATTCCGGTAATGACCTCGCCTGTGATAAACGCGTTGATGATCACATTCCGGGTATTGCCTTTTTGGGTAACCAGGTCCGCCTCGTAGTTAAATAGCTGTTTCTCGCTGCTGTTCAGCTCTTTTTCCGCCATTTTTCGCGCCTTTTTTTCCTCCATTTCAACCAGGGCACGGCCGAATACGAAGGGAAGCCGTCCAAGTTTGTCTTTCATCACAAAATCGGTTGCTCCCAGCTTGAGCAGGTCGATGGCTGTTTCTTCACCGATAGCCACGGAAATACAGATAAAGGGGGTGTCAGGACAAATTTCATTGCAAATGCTGAGGGCCTGAAAGGCATCGAATCCGGGCAAATTGAAATCAGACAGCACCATATCAAATTGTCCCAGGCGCAATCGGGCGGTGAATTCACTTTCCGTCTCCACCCTTGACATCTCCAGCGTGTATCCCCCGCTGGTAAGGCAATCCCTGATGATATCATAATCCATTGACGATGCCTCGAGTGAAAGGAGCTTTAACTTCCCGGTGTTTCCCTTATTTTGGTTCATATAACCTTCGTCCTTTTTAGCAACTCATTGACCCGTGCACGGAATATCCGCACCATTTTGAAGGCATCCGGGAAATCCTGGAAGTCCCGGGACTTCACTACAGATGCGTTGACATCCGGTATTTCTCTTCGCGGCCCGACTGCCGGAGCAGTTCATTCACCTCCCTCTTTAATTCAATCATGGTCAGTTCCCGTCCAACCATCACCCGCTGGAAGCGTTCCAGCTCTTCAACCTTGCTTTTCAGCATATCCTCGGAGAGTTTGCGTTCGGTAACATCCTGGGTGGTCCCGAACATCCAGACGGGTTGTCCCTTTTCATCCCGGATAACCTCTCCTTCATCGTGGATGTACCGGATGATGCCGTCGGGCCTGATAATCTTGTAATCCATACTATAGGGAATATCGTTGTTAAGGACCAGATCGACAGCAGCCTGGAACCGTACAAGTTCCTCAGGAGGGAAAACCCTGGCTGCTTCCGAAAGGGTAAGGGAGGAGGAATGCGGAATCCCCATGATCCGGTACATCTCATCAGACCAGAAAAGTTCGTTCGAAATAAGGTTGTCGTCCCAGTGACCAATATGGGCAATTCGCTGGGCCCTGTTGAGTTTGTCATTAAGTTTCCGGAGCGTCTCCTCCTCCTCTTTCCGCCCGGTAATATCGAGCATGGTCAGCAGGCAGGTCTTCCCGTTGTCGGTCTGGATGGCCGACAGGTGTACAAAGATCAATTGGCCGTCGGCAGGTTGCAGGGTAATATCGCAGGTTTCCCTGGTGGTGGCTGAAAATATCTTTTCCAGGAACCTGTTGAACATGGGCTTCGACTCGTTGGAAATATAAACGCCCAGTAAGTTGTTTTTTAACCGGGAACGTTCTTTCCTGATCATCTGGCAGGCACAAAGGTTCAGCTCCATGATCATGCCCTGTCTGTTAACCGTAAGATAACCCATCGGGGCAAAATCGAACAGGGTGGCATACTTTTCGGCGGTTACCTCTGCCACGGATCTTGTCAGGGTAAGTTCTTCGTTCTGCATTTCAAGTTGCACCTGATGAACCTCCAGCTCATGAATGAGCGCAAGATCATCATATGCTGAGTGATCTGGCGCGGGATTCCCGCCCCTGCTGTTTACGATGTCCTCTGCTTTCTGCCTGAGGTCGGTTTGACCTGAAGTTTTCATTGTATTCATGATGATTATGTTAACAGATGCTTATTTTTCACAATCGGGAACCATGCCTGCCGGTTCGCAGAAGGATGCTGCCGGGTTGGGCACTCCCTGTGAAATCCTATTGTATTGTTTTGGCGCCTCCCAGGTATCCTTCCATCATATTCAGCAGGGATGTTTTATTAATGGGTTTGGAGATAAAGTTGTCGCAGCCGGCTGCCAGGCTTTTTTGCATGTCGGATGACATGGCAAAGGCAGTTTGGGCAATGATCGGCAATTCGGGCCTGATTGACTTGATTTCCCTGGCCAGTTCCCACCCGTTGGCATCGGGGAGCCTGACATCGAGCAGTACCAGGTCGAATTGCTGCAGGTTCCCATACAGGCTGCGCAGGATTGCGCCACTGGGCACGGGGGTGATGGCGATCTGCGTCTTTCGCAGAACAAGCCTCAGGAATTCCATGTTGGTCGGTTCGTCTTCAACAATAAGTACCTGTTTGCCGTGCCATAAATACTGGCTCCCCTGCGGGATGACGGGCGTGGTACCGGGCTGCCGGGCTGCCGGGGGTGGTGAGGCGGGTTGCTGCTGAAAGGGCAGTGAGAAATAAAAGGTGCTGCCCTTTCCAGGTTGGGATTCTACCCAGATTTTTCCCTGTACCAGGGCCAGCGAGCCTTTGCATATGGCAAGGCCAAGACCGGTCCCGCTGTACTGGTGCGGGTTTTCAATATCAGCCTGGCGGAAATGCTCAAAAATAATCTCCTGGTTGCCCGGTGAAATACCGATTCCCGTATCGCTTACAAAAAAGGTTATCGATCCGCGCTCCGGCCGGAGATAGCCAAACTTTATCGAGCCTGAACCTGTGTACTTGATGCTGTTTTCTATCAGGTTTGAAAATACCTGTTTCAGGATGTAACCGTCTGTCAGGATATAGGACTGATCGTCGGGCAGTAGTTTTTCAACAAAGAGCGACAGGGTTGCTTTCTTGCTCTGCTGCAGGCGCTTGCGGAAGATGGCCTCGAGTTCCGCCAGGGTTTCATTGATCATCACCCTGGTCTGGGTAACCTTGACATTGCCCGATTCAATCCTGGAAATTTCAAGCAGGTCGTTGATGATGTGCATCAAGTCGTCGGAGCGTGACTGGATAATGGCCGAGAATTTGCTTCGCTCCCCGGTGGTGATATCAGGGTCGGAAAGCATTTCGGAAAATCCCACGATGGCATTCATGGGGGTTCGGATTTCATGGCTCATGTTGGCCAGGAAGGAGGACTTCAGCCGGTCGCTCTCCTCGGCCTTCTTACGGGCATCCATCAGTTCATTGATCATCTTTTTGCGGTCGGAGATGTCCTCAATGGTTATGACATAGTTTGAAATCGCAGATAGCGGGTCCAGTATCGGCGTTACGGAAACCGACTCCCAATAGGGCTCCCCGTTCATTCTTCGGCTCAGGTATTCACCTGTCCAAATTTTCCCCGAACGGATGGTTTGCCAGATCTGCTGGTGGATATCTTCCGGTGTTCTCCCCGGTTTGAGAATCCGTGCCATCTTTCCCCGGACCCTGTCGGATGAGTAACCTGTCATCGCGGTGAATTTCGGATTTACATATTCGATCTGCCCGTCAATGTCGGTGATGATGACAGCCGCAGGGCTTTGCTCGATGCCACGGGAAAGTTTCCTGGCATGAAATTCACTCTCCTTCAGTTTATCTTCGGCAAGTTTCCGGTCGGTAACATTGCGGAAATTGATAACGATTGAACCGATGCCGGGTTTATCCAGCAGGTTGCTGAAGGTGCTTTCAATCCAAAACCACCTTCCGTCCTTATGCCTGAACCGGTACATAATGGTGGGTACCAGTGTTGGGTCGCGCATAAGCCTTTCAAGGGTGTCAAATACGACAGGAAGATCATCGGGATGGGTCAGCTGAGCAGGGCTATAATGTACTAGTTCCTCACCGGTGAAGCCGAACATCCGGGTGGCAGGTGGGCTGACATAGGAAAAATTGCCATCCTTATCGATCATCACGATACCGTCGGGGGCATTTTCGATCAGGGCGCGGGCCCTGTGTTCAGCTGTCTGGAGGGCCTCCTGGGAAAGCCTCCGCTCTGAAATATTGCGCGATACGCCTACAAACCCCGTAAGCTCTCCAAGATCGTCATACATCGGCTGTGCCAGGGATTCGGTCCACACGGTGGAGCCATCCTTGCACAGCTTCTCAAGTTCAAAAGGGATCGGATCAGGATATTTTATCCCGTTGCCGGCAGAGAGAAAGGCCCCTTGCATGGCATCCCTGACAATCCGGGCCGAAGCAGGGGTCATCACCGACTCCAGCGATTGCATCAGCACCTCGTCGGGTTTGTATCCCCTGAGTTTTTCAACGGAAGGACTGATAAAGGTGAATCTTCCCTCCTTATCGAGGATCCAGATCACATCGGCGCTGTATTCGGCAAGCAGCCGGTATTTCTTTTCACTTTCCTGCAACGCGATTTCGGCAAGTTTGTTTTTGGTGATATCGATGCAAATCCCCGCCGTATCGATATTTTTCTGAGCCTCATCCCGGATCATGACAAGGTGGTCATGGAACCATCGATAGGTGCCATCGGCAGCCTTCAAACGGTATTCCAGGATAAGTTCGCCTGTCTCCAGCGATGCCTGCCAGCCATTTATTACCCTGTCCCGGTCATCGGGATGAAGGTGCAGTTCCCAGAAACCAGGGTTTGCAAGTACCTCCTCCGCCGAATACCCTGTAATCTGTTTGATCTGGTCCGATATCCAGGTAACAGGCAGGTTCCCCGACGGGGCTACCCTGTAAAAGATCACCGGCAGTGAATTCAGGATCAGGGCCTGCTGCCGTTCACGCATCAGCAACTCCCTTTCAGCATGCTTCTGATCGGTGATATCAATGTTGAAACCCGCTAAAAACCTGGGCTTTCCATCGATATGTATAGGAAATTTTATGGTGGTGTAAGTCCTGCCGTTAAACTGTTCCTCGACCATGAGCTCAACTCCTGACCGAAGCACATCGATGTCATCCTCGACGATCTTTTTTGCAAAATCAGAGGGGAAGAGATCAAACATGGTTTTGCCCAGCAACTCATCCAGTGGCTTGCCCAGCATCTTCTCGAAATTATTGCTGAGCCTCAGCGAGCGCATCTGTTCATCCATGAAAAACACATACACAGGGCTTCGTTTCATGAAATGGGAAAAGATCTCCTCGCTTTCGAGCAATGCCCTTTCTCCGGTTTTTTTATCTGTAATGTCGGTTATGAATGCTCCCAGCATGGGTTTTTCATTCTGAATGTCAATCCTGAACTTTTCGGTGAGAAAAATATGGGCTTGTCCCTCCTTGTCGATCCAGGTTTCCTCATAGGCTGTGTATCCCTTTTCAAACGCTTCCATATCCTGTTGAATCATGGGATCGGCGATTTCCGGGGGAAAAAGTTCATGGGGCCGTTTCCCGATCCAATCTTCAAAGGGGAACAACCGGTAGGCTTTCTGATTGGCAAACACCGGTCGTAACTCATGGTCCTTGATCAGGATCAGGGCTGGTATGAATTCAAGAAAAGAGGACAACCTGGCTTCGCTTGATCCAAGCGCCGATAAAGCAGCCCTGCTGATTTCTTCTCTTGATGGCATCATGATATTTTCTTCTTCAATATCTTTCATGACAGATCGTTAGAACTAATTATTTCCCAAAATCAAGCCGGATTAGTCCAGCTGACTTGATTTTCGTGAGCGGGTTTTTATTTCCGAGAGGCTCCGGGCCCGGTTAAAAGGGAAGTCCATCTTCAGGAGGCATGTCATAATAGCCGGGAAGTGGCTCGCTTTCCGGTGGTGCCGGCGGTGCGGATCCCTTTTTGGCGATCTTCCACGCCTTGGCTTCGGTGTACCAGCGGCCATTGAATTCGCGGCTTTCGAGATCAAAGGAGACTTCCGTATCTTCTCCCTCCCTGAGGCTGAACTGGTCAATTTTGTCACCCCAGAGCGAAAAGCAAACTTTTCGCGGGATCTGGGCCGAGGTTTCGATGATGAAGTCCTGCTTCTTCCAGGTTCCGTTTTTACCGGCGCCCGATTGCAATGGTAAAATTCGTATGATCTTTCCAGCTATTTCCATTATTTGGGGGGGTATATATTTCTGACATTGAACGTTAAAATTCCATCGTACTAAATTAAACCAAATTCAGCAATAAATGGTGATTTTTGATAATTATGTTAGGTTGGGTTTTTCTTGTCTCGTGTTAGCCTGTAACCCTCACAGGTAACCACAATGCAAAAATCTGGCAGGACGTTTAACCGGGAGAACTTCGTTTATTTCAGGATAAAAAGTGGGGATTTTTACTCCATGCCGTCGATTTTGTACATTTGGTCATCCAAAGTTGACAGTTCATGAAAAGATGGCTCCCTTTTTTTCTTTGCATTGTTTTGCTGTCGGGCTATGCCTGCATTCACAGGAAAGTCGCCCTTGTCCAGGTGCAAAAAACGCATGAAGGTTACGACAGCCAGTTCCCCTCCGGGGTTGTGTCCGACGGCATTGCAGCGGCAACCCGGGCTGTGAAAAAGATCTACAGCATCTCCTCCTATACTACCTGGAAATTCAGGCGTGAACAGGCGATTACACGCTTTGATATCTTAACGGGAAATTATAAAAAAACAGCCTGGGGCATCATCTCAACAAAAGAGACTGTGTTCGGAACGGCAGTGGTGGCAGGCGTCACGGGGAAGAGGATCGCATTGCTTACCTGTGCGCACGTCATTAATTCGCCCGACACGCTGGTCAGCTATTTCCCGCCACAGGGAGATGACCCGGCTCCCTGTATCCAGAGTTTCTCCGTCAAAGAAAAACAGGAAAACTGGGTAAAGGATCTCCCTGCCTGCGGGAGCTTTACGGTGCTGGCAAGCGATATCCCCAATGATATCGCCATTCTTGGAAAAGATTGCGAATCCCTCATGGATACAGTCACCATGTTCCCGTTTCCGGCCGGCAGGGCGAACGACCTCGGATGGGGATGTTTTGTCTATATTTTGGGTTACCCGTTGGGAAACCTTATGGTCACATCAGGGATCGTGAGCCCGCTGTCAAAAAGACCAAAAGGTGAATTTTCGGTTGATGCCCTGCTGAACAAAGGTTGCAGCGGTGGCGTGATCCTGGCAATCCGTAACGGTGTCCCTAATTTTGAACTGGTGGGGCTGGTCAAAAATGTGGGTTCCGACCGCGAGGAATTTCTCAAACCGGCAGCCGACAGGAGCCCCGGGATAGACTGGATGCCCTATAAGGGTGAAATGAACGTGGGAACACGGGAAGTTGTACAGTATGGCCTCAACGCCGTTGTTCCCATCGAGGCGATCGTTGATTTTTACAGGAACAGCCGGGTTTCATTGATCACGACTGGCTACAACCTTGACGGCTTTTTTGCCGGGGCAAAATGATTACCCGCGTGCGTCAGACTATTTGGTTTTATTCAGGCATTCCAATACCTGAATTATTGTATCTTTGTAGGGCAATTTGTCATGACGCTTGCCATGGCACGAAAAATGTATAGTTTTGTCCTAAAATACTGATCAATGGAATCCGACGCAAACAAGATCCTGGATGAGGTCACGCAAGGCGATTATAAATACGGCTTTGTCACGGATATTGAAACGGAATATGCTCCCATAGGGCTGTCTGAAGATACAATACGGTATATCTCCCTGAAAAAGAGGGAGCCTGGTTTTATGCTTGAGTTTCGCCTGAAGGCTTACCGTCACTGGCTGACCATGGTGCAACCGAAATGGGCCCACCTGAATATCGACCCGATCAATTTCCAGGAAATCATCTTTTATGCGGCGCCGAAGAAAAAAAAGGAGGTTTCAAGCCTGGATGAGGTTGACCCGGAATTGCTGGCAACCTTCAACAAACTCGGAATTTCCCTGGATGAACAGAAAAAACTTGCCGGCGTGGCAGGGGTCGCCGTGGATGCGGTTATCGACAGCGTTTCGGTCAAAACAACATTTTCAGACACCCTTGCCAAACACGGTATCATTTTTTGTTCATTCAGCGAGGCGGTTCAGCACCATCCCGACCTGGTAAAACAATACATGGGTTCGGTTGTTCCCTATACCGACAACTACTTTGCGGCGCTGAACTCTGCAGTCTTCAGCGACGGATCCTTCTGCTTCATCCCCAAAGGGGTTCGCTGCCCCATGGAATTATCCACCTATTTCCGTATCAATGCCGCCAATACCGGGCAGTTTGAACGAACCCTCATCATCGCCGAGGAGGGGGCCTATGTGAGTTACATGGAGGGCTGTACGGCACCCCAGCGTGATGAAAACCAGCTGCATGCAGCCATCGTGGAGATTGTGGCGCTGAAAGATGCCTCTGTGAAATATTCAACCGTGCAGAACTGGTACCCGGGCGATAAGAACGGGCTGGGAGGAATCTACAACTTCGTTACCAAACGCGGGATCTGCAAGGGCGCCAATGCCAAGATCAGCTGGACACAGGTCGAAACAGGCTCTGCCATCACCTGGAAATATCCCAGTTGTATCCTCCTGGGCGACAATTCGGTGGGGGAGTTCTATTCTGTCGCCGTGACCAATAACCACCAGCAGGCAGATACGGGAACCAAGATGATGCATCTCGGGAAAAACACCAGGAGCACCATCATTTCGAAGGGGATCTCGGCAGGGAAGAGCAATAACTCCTATCGTGGACTTGTCCGCATTTCAAAGAATGCCCTGAATTCGCGGAACTACAGCCAGTGCGACTCACTGTTGCTTGGCTCCGGCTGCGGGGCCCATACCTATCCCTATATCCAGGTTGACAATAAATCGTCGATCGTGGAACATGAAGCCACCACCTCGAAAATATCGGAAGACCAGCTGTTTTACTGCCAGCAACGGGGCATCTCGGCCGAAAGCGCCATCGGCCTGATTGTGAACGGGTATGCCAAGGAGGTGCTGAAACAACTTCCGATGGAGTTTGCCGTGGAGGCACAGAAGCTGCTCTCCATCTCGCTGGAGGGAAGCGTG
>SESB01000111.1_pt1 | contig 58133 bp, 36 predicted proteins | sample 3171441 | NCBI WGS metagenome assembly SESB01 (sample SAMN06051867, study PRJNA518727) | freshwater metagenome | biome: subpolar coniferous forest; feature: holomictic lake; material: water; isolation source: holomictic Lake 227, 6 m depth | place: Canada: near Kenora, Ontario | collected...
TAGCTGAATCCTTTCCTTGTTTTGCTAGGCGTCCAACAACACCCCGAGGATCAGTTGGCTTTCCGTTCTTGTTCTTTTTTATTTTGGCCCAAGGAGTTGATGTAACTGTTCCGTCGGCTTCAATAATAGTCATTCCAGCAAGCCGGCGCATTTCGGCAATCTCTTTAGCTTCCTTTTCTTTATCACGCATTGGAAACTTTTTACTTAACATGATAATCGCCTCCTCTGCATCCTTTCTGCCTTGCTCGCCAAATTCTCTTGCACAATGCGCTATAATACCATCGCGACCTTTTGTCCAAGTACCTTTAGCTCTGTCTAAGAAACCTATAACTGAATTGAAAATATCTTCCGCAGTACCTTGCTTTGGCTTTTCTTCTTCCGCTTCTGGTTCGATCAATTGGCTATCTGGATCAACTTCTGGATCGATTGAATCTTCATCTTGTCCGAGGCTGGTTGGATTTTTTTCAACTCCGATACTTTTGGCCCCATGTAGTCTCGCCAGGAATTCATCTTCTGTTTCGCCGTCTGGATCCATTGGAATTTCTTTTTCTAAATCGCCTGATGGTGTTTTATACATCGATTTATCAAGGATTGGTTCATCTTTTTGACCAGTAACACGTTTCCACTCGCTTTCAGCAGACTCTGGATCCATCCCTTTTCCAATTAATAACGCAGTAACTTTGTCCTTTAATTCATCGTTCGGAGTAATTTTGCCGCTTCTAATCGCATCGCGCAGTGCTTGAACTTTGGCGTATATTTTTTCCTTACCGTTTGGCTCTACATCATTCCACCCGCCTTCGAATGTTTTACGTCCGTTCTTGATGTCATTCATTTTTTTGTCTGTATCAACAATATCTGGTAATCCACGCTGGGGAACTGTTGCTGGTTTCTTCTTACCGCCCGATAGCTTGTTGGCAAGGTCTGTAAGTTTCTTTCCAAAATTTTCTATTCTCATAGCATGACTTTCTGCCATAGCTGGTTGCTGCTCTGCGCCCGGCGCTGGCAGTTGTGCTTCAGGTGGAGCAGGTTGTTGTGTTTGTGCTTGTTGTTGTCCTTGAGCGGCCGCCATTAATTCTTCTGAAGCCGCTGGATCTACTTTTTCTAATTCGCTGATAATAATCTGTTTGATTAAATCTGAATCAGAATTTGGATTCAATTTTTCTAATACATCAAACAAATCTCCGGCTACTTTATCATCAAGCCCAATACCTTGTAGCGTTGACACTAATTCACCACTAGCACCTAATTGTAAATCTCCGGCCATTAATTCTTTAAGTTTGATCATTACGTCTGGAGTAACAGTGCCTTCAACTACTGAGTCAGCCCATGATTCAAATGCATCAAAATCTTCATTAGTTGAACCTTCATCACACTCACAGCGTGATTCTGGCATGCCGCACTCAGTACAATCATTTTCATGCGCTTCACTTACCAGTGCGTTGAGATCAACTTCACCTGCTTCTTGCATAATAGCGTGTACTAGTGGAAATGCATCAACCAATGATTCGTCAAACCCTCTAACGGTAAATGTATCTTTGTAAGATTCCATTGTAGCATCATCAAGTACAGTAGCGTCGTTAATTACTGGAGTAAAACTTTCTTTCCATGCTTCATAATATTTCTCATTAGCTAATGATTCCATATGATGACGTAGGCTCTTTAATTTAGCACTGACTTTTTCTGCAATGTTAAGTGCATCTGGATTCATGCTTGGAGTTTTACGGCTTACATGTTTGTAAAAGTTAGACAACTGATGGCACTGGCCAGCAGTTTCAATCATGTCTTGTCCGCACTCGTCGTGTGGATAGCCGCCATGATATACGTGACGTTGTAGAGCGCGACCTAGTGGCAACCAAGCCATTGGGAGTTTGAAACGCTCACCTTCAGCATTTTGAATAAAGATATTTTTAATTTTGCGGCTACGAGCACCTTTAATACTTGGGTCAATTTCACCTTCATGGCGTAAAATTAATAATGTCTCGCCTACTTTTCTCTTAGAAGTTTTTGAGCTTCCAAACATTTGTGATTCAGTCATGTTATTATCCTTGGGTCCAGTCTGTGCTAGATATTGGAAGTCAGTTTTATCCAAATTATCTTTTGTAATATCGCGAGTATCAAATCTCATTAATCTGCGTTTGGCAAAGAAACGCATTTCTTTTAGGAAATCATACCATATACCTTGTGTTGCATCGTCAGCATCTTCTGTAATACCCTGGCTGAAGAATATCTTCAAATTGCCAGTATCGTTTATACTAATGCTAACGCGGCCTAAATTATTGCCTTCTATAACAAAGTCAAAATCAAAGAAACGTGCATCTGGTGGATTAGCTGTAACAGCACCGTTATCATCTCCCATTTGTAAATTGGAGAATCTGCTACGTACTTTGTCGAATAAATCTTGGGCGATAATTTCTATTGGCTTCATTTATGTATTTATAATATTCCTGAGATGTAGATAGGCATGGGCAACATAGCGTCATCTTCTGTCATTTCGTTCATTTTGTCGTAAATTGCGGGATCCCAGTCTTGTAGCATCATAACCATGCGTATAGCCAGCAACATACTCATTACTAGGTCATCGTGTTCCTGGCTTTTAGCCTGATATTTTAATCCAACTGCTACGAATGTCTTTAATTCTGATATTAAGGGCTTACTGTGTATTTTAAGTATTTTCTGTTCAATTAATTGTTTAAGTTTAGCGCAACCTGCTATCTTTGATGATTGTGTAGTATTAAATCCTTTGCGGAAACGTCGGACATGTCCTTTTTTGATGGGCTCACTAAGGAACAATCCTGGAAATGTTTCTTCACCTAGCTCATTAATAGCTACCAGGGCGGCTTCACCAATATTGTTATTTTCAACACTATAATAGATACTGGATGTTTTACCTTGGGCTGTGCATTCATCGTCAATATATTTGCAAATATCACGTAGTATACGAGCTTGCCCCTGAACTGGTGTCATATTATGATGCCACTCTGCAACCTGTTCAAAGGCAGGAAGCTCAACTACATGTAGTCCGGCGTAGTCGCCACCTGTGCCTAAGCTAGGGTCTAGTGATACAATATATGTAGAGTTGGGATTTATCTTTTTATACCAGCGACATTGTCCCATTTTTAACAATGGCTCTTTACCTTCTAACCCTGCTAGACTAATAGAATTAATCAGCGTTTCGTCAAAGATTAAGAATTCGCATTCATGCTCACGACGGAATCGTTCTTCACCAATACGACCCTTTTCATCTGCAGCCCATTTGTCATCGCGATCTGGATGTTCCCACCATTTACTAGTAAACGGAAAGAATCCGTTGCGTCCTACTTCTTGTTCATTTCCGTGTTCATCAAATTTTTTGTTGGCTTCTTGCCAAATAAGAGCAAATTGATCTTCGTCTGAGTTAGGGGTTGATGTAATAATTGCTTTACCACCAGTTGCTAGTGTAGGCGATATAGATGTCCAGAATTCGGAGGCAATGTTAGGCGGAACGAATGCAAACTCATCACAGTATAGTAATGATAGTGACATACCACGACCTGTTGTTTCTGTAGTTGTCTGCGCTACAATGCGGGATCCGTTGTCAAATTCTATACTTTGTTTATTATAACTTGTAGCGCCTGCACGAATATGATCTGGGCATAGTTCATATGAATAACGAATACGGTTCATAATTTCCATAGCACCTGTGTGCTTGTGTGCCGCTACTAATATTGTTGAATCCGGAACAAACATTGCATACCATAACAAATATCCTGCGGCTGTTGTAGTTTTACCAGTTTGACGTGGTAGCATGTTTACGTTAAATCTGTGATTGTGAATACTGTCAATTAATCGTTCTTGATATTCAAACGCATGGTACTTTAGCTTACCTTTAGTAGGATGCTGTATATAGAAAAAGTTATTAAGGAAATAATGTGGATCGTTAACACATAGGCTAATTTCCTGTAGCTCTTGTTCTGTAAATTTCTGCTTCTTGTGAGCAGATTTGATTAAATTACCTTCTAATGATTTTGCCATATAAGTATTTAATGAAAAAAATAGCACCCGAAGGTGCTATTGATCATATTAAAATTGATTACTTATTGCTTTCGCTAACAAACTGTTGATAGTCTTGTAATAGCTTGGCTGCCAAAGATTCAAACTGGCCTTCTTTTTTATCTGTGTATGGATTTCCAGCACCTGCTTTGGCAATTGGTTCTTCTTTTTTACCAAAATCAGTATTTTTATCTGGGCTATTATCTAAATTTTGTGGATTTGGTGTAGTATTTGTAGTTGTTACTCCAGCACCGTTTGTTCTTAATTCGTCGGTCATGTCTTGAACTTCGTCAGTCATGTCACCCAAGTCTGGAGTTTCTTCGTCGCCGCCGAGCTCAACAGGCTCTATATCCATCTCACTGTCTGACGGACCATTTAACTTGTCAATCATGCCAATCATGTTGGCCATGTCATCGACTGGCTCTGCAGCATGTGCTGGCTCTAATTCAATTTCTTTGCTTGCCATTGGATCAGCAAACGCTGGTAAGTCAGCAACCGGTTTAACACCAGCTAAGTTCATAATGTCGCGTAACATTGAACTAACTTCTGCGCCGCTTTCTGCTGAAGCATTAATGCTAAAGGTAGCAGGAGTAGTTGGACGATCCATACCGCCCATCATTCCCATTGGACCACATTCAGCAATACTTTCAGTGATTGTCTCACCTTCAATATTAGTCACTGTGGCTAGACTCTGTTCTTGAGTCATTGCTGGTTTTGCTACGTTTGGATTTGTTGAGTCTAGCTCGGCTAATCTTTTTAGTACGTCGATCATCTGCATGATTATTTTTCCTTATTTTGACCCAACTGGGCTCTTGTTATTTTGTACTACTTCGTTCGTTGTTTTTCCGTCATCCCCTGCAGGAATAACTTCTCCACGAGCGGCACGCTGTGCCTTTAGGTCATCGTTCAATGTCTTTATAAGACTAGCATTGTATTTGTCGCCAGATAATGTGTTGCTATCGACGTTTGGATGTTCTTTATAGTCTGCATCTGTTAGCAGTGCGCCTTCGCGTTTTTCTTGTGGCTCTTGATATTGTTCTGACGGTTCGCCTGGTTTGCGTACTACAATTGATTGTTCACTGATTTTTAATCCACCTGCTAGGTAATTTTGTAATTCATGACTAGCAACTGGATAATCTACTGTTACTTCATAGATAGTAACTTCAGAATTTTGAAGTCTTGGAAAATCTAGCGGAAGTGCTTGAACCGGAGTTTTTCCAGTTTTTTTAAATTCTGTAACATGGTATTTGTCTAGCAAAGTTTTAAAATTTGACTCTTGCTCTGTAGTAACTTCGCCAGCAATCTTTACCTTAAACTGGTAAGTTCTTTTGCTCTCGGTTAGATATTCGGTGAATGATTTCATATTAATTTCCTATACATTATTTATCAACATTTTTAAGTTTTTCAAGGAGGCTATTTCGGTCAGTATAGACAAATCCTTTGCCCTCAATTACTTCATCGTTGTTGTCTGTGTTGTTCTTTTTGTCTATGGCTAGCTTCTTAAGTTGAAGCTCAACCATCTTTAATTTCTTGTCTATTTTAGCGGATTTAGCGGATACAGCGGCATTTAGCATGTTTGCGGCGACTTCGAACATTCTGCTACCGTACTTTGCTTCGACATTCATGCCTAAATCCATTAGATCGTCAAATGCTTGCTCTGCTTTGCCTGCTAAACCATCTAGCTCCGAATCGCTCATATCCCCCAGGCCTTTAACCTGTGGTAATGCAGAACTAATCTTATCAAATTCTTCTAAATTATGCTGTAGATTAATAACCGTAGATTGTACTTCTTCTTTAATTGGAGCAATTATTTCGGGCTCTTTTGCATCTGGCAAATTGAGTAAAGATTCTAATTTTTTTGTCATACTGTTATTTAACGTCTTTTGCCACCTGTGTGGAAAATATCATCTTCACTTAATACCCTAAACACCATGCCCTGTTTGGCGCACCATTGGCGAGCTACCTGCCATTTGGCCATATTTTTAATATAGTGTGCTTGATTATATTTGTTTTTACCAACTGCTTCGAGAACTGCTTGACTACGTGGTTTAACTTCCCATACTTCTGCGTGTTTTCTTTGATTTTTGTCTGTGTAAACCACAAGAAAGTCTGGAACATAAACGGTATGCTTACCAGTTAGTGGGTCGCGATATGGAATCTTTATACTTTCGCTTGCCCACTGTTGTATGCCTGGATTTTCATCGCACATTTTCATCACAGCAATTTCCCAACTTGAACGATATCGAGGAGATCCCTGTCCAATATATTTCTCAGGGTTTTTTAATTTGAAAACACCTTGAGCAAACTTTAAACTCATGCTACTATGTTCCTAGCAACCTCCGGAAGAGGAGCAAAGGTGCCACCACTTCCTAATTTACTTGTCTTAAATCTATTATAATTTAAAATTTCAGTAACTAATGCACTGAGTTCAACATTAGAGATGCCTTTAAGTGTATCAATTAATTTAAAAGGGTTAACTTTATCTATGATACTTTGTTTAAGAATAACATAAGCCATGCTGGTTGCAGCATCTTTTCCAAATCCGCGACCTTCAAAGAATCCAACCATAGCATCGTACGTGGATGCATCAACATTTACAGGAGCATTAGTATATGCATCAAATATTTTAAGAGTGGCAGCGGCACTATCTTGTATAGCTGAAGGATTAGGTAGATTATTATATGTTGTCATTGAATTTATGTGCCAACTGATTCACCGTCTGGACTATTATATCCGGCGGCTTCGGCTTCTGGGCTTGGTTCGGTTGAAGTTTCATCTGGAGTATTTTGTGTAGTACCATTTAAGTTTTCGTCTGGTGCAGGAATTTCTTTTGTGCCGCCTTCAGAATCAGTAACTAATTTAGAACCGTTTGGATACGTAGTTATACTTGATCCATCTTCAAATACTTGAATAGAGTTATCAATAATAGGCGGCTTGCCTTCGGCTGATGTTGTTTGACTAGTTGTTGGACCACTTTCTTGTGCGGTTCCTTTTCCGGATACTACACTTACTGGTTCACCTTGTGCATTTGTGTCTGCGCTTCTTCCAAGATTTAAATTTGGTATTCCTAATTTATTCAAGCCTGTTTGTGCCAGGCCGCCCAATGCTCCTCCAATTGAAAAAGCATTATTTCCACCTAATAAATTTGCTTGTCCCGTAAGGATGCCGGCACCTAATATTGCAGCATTTAATGTATTGATCGGTTTATTGCCTGTATTTCCGGTGCCTGTTACATCACCAAAGAGATCAATTGCACCTAATAATGCTCCAGGTAACTTATTTTGATCTCCAATACCTAATGGACTTGGATCATTGTCATAATGGAATACTGCAAACCCCGTTGGATTATCTTTCTTAATCTGCCCCTGACCATAGAATACAGTTTCATACGCTACGTTCATTCTGCTTTCTGCAAATTTGCCGGCAGATTGATCTACTTTGTCGTGTTCCCATGATGCTAATAACGGATTAACCATTTGAAAACTAGTAAACAAATGACGATTCATTTGGTAGATAGTAATTGTTCTAAAGAATGGTGCTTTGGTCAACGGTGAGTTAAGACCGTAATCGGTCGCACCATATAAATTATTATTATTTCCATACTGGCTACTAGGACTGAAACCACCTTTGCCGCCTTCAGCTAGACCATTGATTAGATTAGTAACTCCGTTGCCTGCTAATCCACCTGCAAGTGCTCCTGCTAATCCGCCTGCGGCGCCACCAAATCCACCAAGTGATCCGCTAATTGCACTACTAGCCAATGCGCCAGCACCGTTAGCTAACTGTGTAGCAATTCCGTTATTAGCATCAGCAAAGTAATATCTATAATAATTTAACCATAGATTGTGTGTTGTATTGTTTTGATCATCGTGTAGACTAATGCTTACGGGATTATATGTAATGCCTTTTTGTATAACCGTCTTTCTGTTGTATTGATTAACAACTTCTGTCTGAAGAGTAAATTTTGGAAGGTCTGCTGATTTAACCAACATGCCTACTTCTGTAGTTTTTTGTTTACTTAACCAACTTGGATCAGTAACTGCGGCTGGATTAATATCAAATACCACATAATACATCCAACTTGCTTTAGGAGCAAGACCGTATAAGCCGTCAAGATACAGACGGCTAGCATGTTGATAGCTTTTTACGATTACGCCGGAATTATTCGGCTTGAGATAGGCTCCTACGTCTGGCATACTATTATTTATGTCACAAAAAAAGACCCAGATAACTGAGCCTTTTTAAGTTAACTGTGTTATTAAACGATACTGCCACCGCCGGTTGCTTGAGCATTAGCTGAATTAAATGTAGCACGTTGTACTGAGCTACCTGTAATGTTATTAGCGCCTGTTTGACCAAACTGTACAGCATTATCAAATGTGATTGTCATTGAAATATCCATTGGATCGCTTGACTTATAATCACCGCCTTGATATGTAACTTTCTGTAGATAGCAACCATAGCACTCCCAGCTTTCTAATACTGTTGGTTCAAATGCACCGTTACCGCCGTCTAATGTTTCAATTAGTGCTGTAAACTTGTAATCAATACCAGAAGCCGCACTTGCTTGTTCAAAGAAGTCGAACTGTTTCTGTACTTGCTCACCTACTAGTTTAGCAACAGCGTTAGAAACGTCGTCACGGACAACTAGGGTCAAGTCAGCCCAACTTGGACGACCGGCATATTTGATTTTGCTGTTGTAAACGTCAAGTGTCATTGATTCAAAAGACACTTCAGGACGTGTACATGTCATAACCTGCTTGGTGATTTCTGTTCTAGGAGTGCTAACACCAAAGTTTTGTAAAGTAACGCGGAAGCGATACTTTAACTTTGGCATCAACATACCTTGATTTGTTGCGCTTTGACCACCACCTGGTAATGGTACTGCTAATTTGTTTAAACTTGCTACTGGCATCTTATGCTCCTTGTCCTATATATTTACCTAATTAAGCTAGGCTGTATGTTCCGGCTTTAATTGCGCCAGTGTTAACAATACGCACTGGTATGTAGATGAACTCTACAGCTTTAACTGGTTCAATAGCAATGTCTAACCATAGCTCTGAACGATCAATACGTGATGGTGTATTGTTTGATTCATCACAAACCACAATGAAATCATACAATGCACGTTGACCAACTAATTCTAACAATAAACTTGTTACAGAATTCTTGATCTCTGAACGTGTGATCTTGTCGTTTGGTTCAAATAGATATGGACGACTTAATACATCTAGTTGACGACGTAGATATGCAATTAAACGTGCTACGTTAATACGATCTAATGCTGAAGCTCCACTAGCACGAGTATATTGACCTAAGTTAACAATTCCGGCGCCAGTTAAATTAGCGATTGGATTAATCTTTGCTTTAGCCATTACATCACGCAGTCCTTGTGGGATTGCTGTTGATTTAAACTCGCCATTTTCTAAGTAACCAACTGCTGTAGCATTATCAACACCACCGCGACGGATACCTGCTGGAGCAAACCATGGATATGATTTAGCATCACTATTAACGATTGTACGTAGCATCATATGGCTTGGCGGAACAGTAATATAATTACCTGCTAAGTCATTTGTATAACCGCTTGGATAGAACATACCCATAAATTCGTTATAGCTTACTGCACCTTTGTCACCGTTATCTAATGCGCCGTTGCTGTTTAGGCCCCATGCTTGGATATCTGTTCCGTTTGGCTTCAATCTAAATGGTGTATCACCAATAATAAACGCGGAATTACCACGATCAGCATTTAAGCCGATTAGGTTTTGAATAGCTTCTGGGTAACCAGGGCATGTAATCAAGTTAAACGCAATAGTATCAACATCACGTACTGATACGCTACCGTCAATAGTTGCCTTTAATGAGCTAACAACAAAACTCCGTTGTGCATGACGACCAAATGAACCGTTACCTTCTGGTTGATTTGGACTTACTGAAACCCAACGTGCTGTTGCATATGGAGTTGTCATACTTGAACCATCCATTGGTGCATTCATGCGTAGGTTAATTCCGTTATTTGAATTAATGTTAATATAATCTTTAACATATTGCTTAACATTAAATCCTGAACGACGTAGATTAACCAATCTCATTCCACGTGGATATAGTGCTGGATCAGGTGCATCTGGGTCAAGGAAATCGCTAGCTAGCAATTCTTTGATTGTTGAAGCATCTGTTGCATCGCCGCTGGTTGCCCAACGTGCATCTGCAAACACCCAACCTGTTGGACTTGTTTGATCTGTTGTATCTTGTAGTACCCATGCTAGAGCATCGCCGTCATAAACATACATGTCTTGACCATAACTCTCAATATCGGCAGTACTTACCCAGATATCACCATCTACTAGTGCTGTGCCATCAGTTTGTGTAGTTGGCTTTGTAGCACTTACGATCGGACCTGCTGGATCTGTATCTGGATAAACGTTTTTATAACCTTTCCATGTTGACCCGTTATGAACCATAATATCCATTTGGTCAATAATTGAACTGTACCATAGTTGACCATTGGCTGGTGTTGAGCTTAATGAAATTGGGCTTGCTGTAAATGTTAGTGGTTTCCAGTTGCTAGCTTTAGCAGTAGCGCCTGTTGGCTCATAATCACCTAAAGTATAGAAATTGCTTGTTGCAGTAGAAATACCAAGTTGACCTAGTACACCGTAAGTATCTTTAAATAGAATTTCGCCACCGGTGACATGAGTAATACTTACAGAACCGTCATCATTTTGACTAGCATTAATATTACTAATGTTAGATGTATTAATTGCTTGAATAACATCAGCTAAGGCATACGGGCTTGCTGGAGTAATTGTAACAAATGATGAATACCCAGTTGCTCCAGGAGTAGTTACGCTGATTTCAAAAGTGCTTGTGCCAGTAACTGTAACAGTACCTGTGTGTGCAACACTGGTAATAACTGTTGGAAGTACTGCGGCACGTCTTTGAATCTTAAAGTTAGCTACTGTTGGTAGACTTGAAGTTGTATAATCACCGTGGTCATAATTGCTTTCAATAAACAATGTGCCTACAGGAATATTTGCGCCGCCACCAACCTTATCTAGATTGTAGGTTGCACTAGCACCGTCAGCATAGATCGGAGATTTTACAAGACTAAATGCGGCACTTGATGCGCTGTATTTCTTAACAACCCAATTAGCACCTGTATTTGGAGTAGTAGTTTTAACATAAACACTTCCTGATGCTGTAGCGCCAGTTTGTCCTGATGCTGGGTGAGCTGTATGCGGAGCAACTTTTACAGTTGGGCCAAAATATGTCTTTGCAGTAAGACCCAGGTCTGCTAGTAAACCAGCATCACCAGTAATTGCTACTGCGCCGTCGGCTAATGTGCCGTTACTCTTTGCTGTAGCATCAGCATAAATTGCCAATGCGCCGGACTTGGTTACTTTTGCACCAACGCCCGATGTTTGTAAACTGGTATTTACTAAAATAGCAACACTAGATGGAGTCCAACCTGAGTTAACTGTGATATTTACTGTGTTAATTGTTAGTGTACCAGATGATGTAGTTGTTGATCCAACTGCACCTGTTGCAGTTGGCCAGCTTGTTGACCAAACAGTACTAACAAAAGTATCACTCGAACCGCCTGAAAAGTTTGATTCGCCAACTGACCCAATTTCTACCCAATTACCGTTAGAGTTTTTGTAAAATGCATGGCTTTCTTGTTCTGGAAGATTAGTTGTAACAGCATATTGCCCAATAACACCAAATTCTGTTTTTGGTTCCTTTTCAACTGTGTTAAATCTAGTTGTTGCGTTACTTTCGTCAATAACTGCAGGCACTTTATTTGTAAATGTTTTCTTAACGCTATCCCACTCAAAAATACCAAATAGTGTATTTGAAGTGTCTAACCAATATGCGCCATCTGCTGGAGCACCAGTAGGTACGCTTGATTTAGCTGTTAAACTACCTAGGTCAATCGGAGCACGGACAACATAAGCCTGTGAACTAACGCCTAGTAGTGAGTAGGCAGCTTGTAAACCGTATTCGTTTAGCTCCCCACCGTGAATTGGATTGCCGCTAGCATCAGTGTAAAATAATGGAGTACCGAATGTATCAGTAAGATCACGCTGGCTTGTGATTGTCCAAACTTTACCTGCATTAGCAGTAGTTGTACCAGGAGCAGTTGTTCCTGATGGATTAGATTTGTTGCTTGCTGAAGCAACAACGATTAGTGGTACAGTTCCTGGTGCGGCTGGAGTATAGAAACTCTCATTAACAATCGAAACTTGTACGCCTGGTGAATTTAGTGTGGCCATTTATTACATCTCCCAAATATGGTGTTATCGAGTATATTTAGTAGATACTTAAAATTTTCTTGGTAAATACCTTGGTGAAAAGGTACCAAAAAGGGCGGCCATGCGACCATTATGCAAAACTTGTGACAGTAGACCGGTAGCTATTAACTATCGTAAAGAGGGTAGGGTGTTCTACAGGTCAAAATGCGACCATTGTAGCAAGGGTCGTAGCACAGGTAGGCCATTGTGGCATCTAAGTGGCTATAGGATGAAGCCAAAGTGTGACCGGTGTGGATTCGAAAGTAAGTACGTTGATCAGTTTAACGTCTATTATATTGACGGCACTCCCACAAATTGTAGGATCACTAACTTAAAGACAGTATGTGCTAACTGCCAGCGCATACTTCATATTCTTAAGCTGCCTTGGAGACGGGGTGATCTGACACCAGATTTTTAATCTGGTTATATAAGTCTTCAATACTACCATTATTATCAACAATAGCATCAAACTTTGTACCTACCCAAGCAGTCTCTGAAGCGTGGATCCCCAGGGCTTCCATACTAGTCTTTGCTCTGGAATAGTTTAAGCATCGGTCTCCAGCATTTACATCAGCGGCGTCATTATACCAAGCAGGATCTTCACCACGTTTTACACGGATAACAATGCCACCTTGTGCTTTGATTGCTTTAATTTCATTAGGAAAGCGGCAATCTGAAATAACAATGCTGTCGTTACTAGTACGTAGTTTGTTTTCTAATGAGGCAATCCACATGTCGTCATGAAACCCAGTACGACAAACTTCAGTACCCCAATACTGTAAAATCCATCGAGGAGTAAGATTTGGCATACCTAATCGATTAGCCCACCATGGATCAACTTGCTCTCGCCATTCGCGAGCGGCTTTGGTACGTCCTTCAAGTAGTTCTCGATCCCAACCAAATACTGCGGATACGGCATCTTTGAGTGTTGCGGCAAATGAGTCTCGTCTAAATTCATGGAAGTTTACAAGATAGTCTGCAATGGTGTCTTTACCACTGCCAATAAAACCACAGATGCCAATAATCATAGTTTCCCCTAATAGATATATCTATTATACTTAACTTTTATTATGGGGTCAACCTTATTTTACGGGTTTGATAGTGCTTTGGGTGTTTACGTCTGAACTTTCTTCGCTGTGGGTAGATGAGATTTTACGTTTTGGAACGCCCATTAGTTTAGCTGCTAGTGCCAATGTGCGGTCATCTTCTTCTTCGTAGGTTACTACTACTAGGTTTTCACCCCATGCAGTAGTTGGAGCAAAATCTTCACGATCTTTTACAATGTTGTATGGGTCAGGATCGTTTAATCGACGAGCAGTTGCTATTGCTAGCCCCATGCGATATTGTGTATATGGATCTGTATTTTGTAGGGTAGGAAATGTATAAGCGGCTGGCAGAGCTTTAGCCACATCATCTTGTAAACTACCTGTTCTACTTTCTGATAATAATTCGCGTATTTTCATATTAACCTACCACAAACCACATTGGCTTCTCGCCTGTACCGTATGCTTTCATATCTGCTTCAAGAGCTTCAATTGCCGCAAGACCTTCTGTTTTAAGTGCGTCACCGTTTAATTGTGTGCCGCCTTGTGGACCAGCGATCTGAGCAAATTTACTACGTGCTTCGCCTAGGATGATTTTACATTGTGCAACAGCGTAATCTTTTAACCAGATGCCGGCGTATGGATCAGCTAGTAAAACAAAATCAGGTTTGTGATTATACAACCAAATAAGAATAGTTTCTTCGCCGCGCGGCCGTTGCATGATTGTAAGTCGTTTAGTAGATGCATTCCACGTAAATTGGATTTCACTACCAAACATTTTACCAACCATTTTTTGGTATGAAGCAAATGCGTAGTATGTTGCTAGGCCACCCATGTTTGAACTAGACAACAAATAGGTATTAGAGTAAGCCAAATTAAATGGTTCAAACAAACTACCTGTATCTCCACCACCTGTTCTACTACCGATACTACGGCGGTATAGTTGACGTACTTCAATAACGTCCTGACTTAGCGTATATTCGTTAACATCTTGCTCTAGTGTCAAAAACGCAAAACTTTCTTCTACAGAATTAGCTGATTTTTGACGGTATTTTGCAAACGCACGATCAATAGCTGTAGAATAGTGTATTGGGTCGAGCTCTATGTCAATCATACCATCGCCAAGCATGGCTTTGATATAATCAACTACGGGTTGGCGGGTAGATTCAATTGTGCTCATGTTTGTATTTAGTTAAATACAATACTATGCCGAGACTCTCTTTATATAAACCCGAAAAGGGCAATGATTTCAAGTTCTTAGATCGCGTGATCGAGGAGCAATTCCAAGTCGGCGGTACAGACGTATTCGTGCACCGTTATATGGGCCCAGTTAATCCTGTAGAAGGAGAAGCAACCCCCGGAGTTCCTACTCAATCTAACTCTATTCCGGAGTTGGGCATACAAGATATTATATTCATGGAAAACCGCGATAGACATTATGATCCAGATGTTTATGTTATGCGTACCATTTATCAAATGCAGGATCTAGATTTTAACTTATCACAGTTTGGTATTTTCTTAAACAATGATAATATTTTCCTACACTTCCACTTGCGTAATTGTGTAGACACACTTACTCGCAAAATTATGGCAGGTGATGTATTAGAGTTACCGCACTTAAAAGACGAATACGCCCTAGACGATGCAACCGTAGCATTGAAAAGATTTTATGTTGTACAAGAAGTGACTCGTGCGGCTAGTGGCTTTAGTCCAACATGGTATCCACACTTACTTCGTGTTAAATGTGTACCATTAGTAGATACTCAAGAGTATGCTGAGATATTAGATGCTCAGATTGGTGATGGCACTAAAACTCTGCGTGATACTATCAGTACTTACAATCAAAATATTGCAATCAACGAAGCAATTATTGCTCAAGCAGAATTAGATGCACCGTTATCAGGGTACGATACCAATCAAATGTATGTGTTACCAGTATTAGCAGACGGAACATTAGATCTTCAAGATGCTAGTGCAGATACTCACCTCGGCGATACGTCGTGGGACTGGGCCGATATTAGTGATGCGGTATACAGCACTACTGAACCAACAGAACCAACAATTGGTGCAAAATGGGTTAACAATACCGATCCTGTCAATCCTGTATTAAAACAATGGAACGGACATTTCTGGGCCGGTAATGCTATTGATGCTTCTAGCATTTACAAGAGTCCAAAGAAAGATTTATATGTTGGTTACTTAACTGGTGATGGTCGTCCACCCAATGGTGCTCCTTACTCATTTGGAATTTCATTCCCGACTACTGTGGTTGAAGGACAGTTTCACTTACGTACAGATTACTTTCCTAATCGATTATTCCGTTATACAGGAACACATTGGGCAAGATATGAAGATAATGTTAGAATGACCTTAACTAATTCGTATGATGTTAACACCGTTAACGACCCCACTAAACCAACTGATGCAGTTAGTATGCGTCAAACTCAACGCATGGGCTTTATTAACAATAATAATACCGCTACTATTGCTGGCGAGGTTGTACAAGAGCGCCAAGCATTAAGCAAAGCATTAAAACCAAGGGCAGATAATTAATGTCTCAATATTTTTACGACGGTCAGATAAAACGATACCTCACTCAGTTCATGAGACTGATGAGTAACTTTAGCTATAAGGATGCCAAAGGCAAACTTATACAGATTCCTGTTCGCTATGGTGATATGAATCGTCAAGTAGCACAAGTATTGAATAAGAACTCTGAAAACATTGTACAGAGCGCACCATTCATTGCCTGTTACATTAAGAATTTAGAATTTGATCGTGATCGTTTACAAGATCCAACGTATGTTAGTAAAGTTAATATTCGTGAACGAGCATTTGATGAGGACGGTCAAGAATATCTTAATACACAAGGTGCAAATTATACTGTTGAGCGTCTAATGCCCACTCCGTATAAACTACAGTTCACAGCAGATATATGGACAACCAACACAGATCAAAAATTACAGATACTTGAACAACTTTATGTATTGTTTAATCCGTCAATTGAAATACAGACCAGCAACAACTATATTGACTGGACTAGTTTAAGCCTAATCGAACTTACTAGTCAACGGTTTTCAAGTCGATCAGTTCCACAAGGTCTAGAACAAGATATTGATATTTCAACTATGGATTTTACAACACCTGTATGGTTAACAACACCAGCAAAGGTTAAGAAGTTAGGTGTTATTACTAAAATTATCAATTCGATATTTACAGAAGCACCCGGATCGACTGAAATAGCCAATTATCGCGAAGGGGAGGTAATTGATTTTTTCTCTGGTCGTAACGCTGTCAGCGTATCAGCAGTTACTTTAGGTAATTTAGAATTATTAATATTAGATAACACAGCAAAACTAGTATTGCCTAACACATCTTTTAAAGAAGCAACACCTATTGATTTACCACAGGTGTTTGGTCCAGGCGTAAATTGGGTTAGTATTTTAGATTTATATCCGGGCAAATTTACCGCAGGACTAAGTCAAATACGTATGATGAAACCGGACGGTAATGAAATAGTCGGGTATATTAGCCTCAGCCCAACGGATGATCAAACAATGTATGTTAATTTTGATACAGATACAGTTCCGATGAACACAATATTAACTGATCCAACTGATGCATATAGTAGAGGAACAGTGGATGCTATTATAGACCCACAAACATTTAGTCCTCGTCCAAACATCAACGGTATACTGGGCTGGGCACCAGTCGATACACGCTATCTAATATTAGAAGATATAAATCCAAATGCCAATGTTGAAAATTATGACGGACCCGAGGGTTGGAAAAATCAGGACGGTACAGATTTTGTAGCCAATGCTAATGATGTTATACAGTGGGACGGTGTGCAATGGAATATTTTATTCCAGAGTCAATCAACAAACACTCTAACTTATATAACTAATAGTCGTACTGGTATTCAGTACGCATGGGATGGCTCTAGCTGGATGAAAAGCTATGAAGGCATCTACTCTGCAGGGAACTGGCGATTGGTCTTATGACAAATATAACATGTAGTGGTGGTTTGTTTTTAGCAAAAGATACACAGCGATTTTTATTTCTACAAAGAGCCAAAGGTAAAACCGCAGGCACTTGGGGACTTGCTGGTGGTAAACACGAGCCGGCTGATCTTACTCCGTATAATGCATTGTTAAGAGAGATTGAAGAAGAAATTGGATTTGTTCCGGCTATTATTAAGCCTGTTCCATTAGAGTGGTATGAGAGTCGAGATGAAATGTTTTACTACCATACCTATGTTGTGCTAGTCGAAGAAGAGTTTATGCCTAAACTTAACGATGAACATACTGGATACTGTTGGGTCGGTATTAATCATTGGCCTAAACCCTTACATGCTGGTCTAAAGAATACCCTTGGCACACGTACTACCAAGGGCAAACTTCAAACTATAATAGACGTTATTAGCTAATAAATGTTATTGCACCAGCAGTAAGGAGCAGTAATGCCGCCCATGCTCCTAGTGCTAGATAATATGTTTTGTAGGGAGTTCCAAAATATCGATTACCAATCATTACACATTTATGCGTTGGGCTTAATAAGTATGCCGCATAGTCTATTGCAAAGAACCATAAGAAATATTCAACACCAAATACCTGTGCCATTATAACGGCAATCGCAACAAACTTTCCCGAACTACCCATTAAGAAACTGGCAACAAATCCCGACATGCTAATTAATATCATACCCGACAGTGTGCGTGGATCAAATGCACTATGCTTAATAAACGAAACAAACTCTGAATTGTAAATTTTGAAAATATTGCCGAGGATGATTACAAGGGTTACCCATCCTAATACTGACCAACTTACATAACTGAGCAGTTTAGGAATATTCCATTGTTGAGTGATAAATGCATAGTACAAGGCAAGTAATCCAAAGATTTCAAACACATACTTATCTCCACCTGCCCAAATATATACCCCCAACGCAACAAACATCGGAAGCACGTTTCTAAATACAGCACTAAGTTTAAAATCACCAGTAGTGACAACAATTTCTTCTTCCTTGACCTGATACCAAATATACCAAGCAATGAATACAAGGCTAACAACTAGTAGCGGTGCAATCATACCAATGAAGGTAGCGTATGTGATGCCAAAAGCCGCAATAGGAAGGATAACTGTTTTCTCCAACGGTGACCACATATAATAATGGTGTGTCGAAAGATAGTCAATAATGCCCATCTTTTCTCTACCGTGGCCGCACTTTGGCGCAACAGTATCTAATAATCCCGCCGATACTGTCACACGACCCTCAATGGGCAACACTCCGCCAATAGCACTGAGTAGTACCACAACAAATTTATTAGAGCGGAAAGTGTTCTTAACGTAAGCATAGGCTGGTGCAAAAAGATTATACTCTTTTGCTAGTCCAGCACTAATCATTATAAAGAATATCATCCATAGATATCCAAGGCCGTCAAATATTCCCATTTAATTTACCTTTAATTTAATTTTTTCAACAGTTTCTTCGCATACTGTACACTTCCAACAATTAAATCTACAGTTGCGAATTGTTTTAAGATAGATTTTACGATCCTTCTCATCTAATACTGATAGATATTTTCTGTAGGGATCGTTAATTAACTCTCTGCTTTTGAATTTTGCAATAATGTCTACAGTTTCGTAAAATACAATTTTATTTTCTCTACCATGCATTTTGAATACATCGACGTATTCCGATAAACGATTTAACTCGCTGTAGTAGGACGGGATTGTTGATGCTTTAAGAGCATACAGTACAGGCTCGCCTTCTTTTTGGATGCAGGGCGAAATATCTTTAAATTCTCCACCAAAGTAAGGTGCATCGTTAATTGTACGATTTAGGTTGTACGCATAATGATCAGGGTGGATCGGGCAGTTGCCTTCGCAATGTTCGTTATACAGTAAAGAAATATACAATTTCTTACCCAGTTTTTCTTCCATTGCTTCTTTTGCTTCTTTGATTTCTTTTAATGATCGCTCGTCACGCATTAATTCTCTGTTGAGATTAATGTAGTCAAATCCTTCAGCAAATAATACTGCAATTTCTGAAGGGGTGTGTACACGATTTAGGATAGTATTTTTCACAAATAGATCTGGGAATTCTTTTTTCAACCCAAATCGTAGCCAGCTAGTAAACGGAATTGTAACAATCTTAACTCCGGCATCATACAGTGGTCTAAAATTCTTTACAAATGTTTGATAATTTTGATAGGATGGAGATATTGTAATGTTATTGAAAGTAGCAGATAATGGAATGTTAAAATGCTTGCCGATTGCTATTGCATTTTCAATAACTACTGATGTTTCTTCAGGTACAATAATACCGCCCATTGCATCACTGTTAAAAGGAGCGATGCGGCTGGTAAAATATAAGTCAGAGACCAAGTGTCCGCACTCAGCCAAGAATGGAACAACAATTTGATTAACTTCGTCAGGATTTAATCCTGGCCAAAGTGGAACACTAAATTTTATATCGGAAAGCACGTTAGTCCCGTTCGATTAATAGTGCATCTTTAGTGTTATTTAATAGTTCCGCAAAATCGGCTTGATTTGTTAATGCCAAGTTAACAATTTTGTGTTGTTGCTCAATAGGTAATGCAACAATTGACTCGAGAGTGCCTTTACCAACCGTTCCATAATTAATAAAATCAGAATACATACCACGTGCTAGACGCTTGGTCCAGTAATCTTCTTCTGTTTGATTAAGTAGTTCTGGATTATTTAAGATTTCTTGTGCTTTATCGAACCCGCCAACATCGTCAGTAAGTTTTGTAATCATATCAACAAAGAATTGCGCTTCTTTTTCATACTGTGCTAGCTGTGTACCTCTACGATTAAAAACAAGATCTACCCTACGAATTTCAATATCTTTTAACTTTTGATCAATTCCGGTTAATGCTTCTTTTTCTTCAATAAGTTTTTGTTTTTTAAGTTCTGCTTCTTCAAAATCTAACTGTGATCCTGCTAGAACTTCTAGTCGTGCCCGTAATTCAATTACTGCTTGTCTTAATTTTCTATATGGTGTAATATTTTCATTAATAACAAAATGTTGCATTTGAAATACTGACATGCCGCCGTTGGTGAGAGGTTCTAATTTTAGAAATAACTCGAGATCCATGCTGTATCCTTAATATATATCGTAGTACAGATTATCAATTACATATTGACGCATATCTGTATCTGTACTTATAAGAGCAATCTCAGATAGGTATTGGTTTGTGGCTCCGCTATCTCCTATTATTCGTTCTCTATCAGGAACAAACAGGTTTATAGCAATCCATCTCCAAATTTCTAATCTTTGTGCCAACTGCTCTGCTGTATACATTATAACACGCCTGCCGCGTTTGTCAACCTCTTCACCAAATGCTACCTTTCCGTTGAACGGATCGCCGACGGGTTTTTTACCATTTGGCCAGTTGGCTATATCGTAGTTGTCATACAGCTCGGCTGGAAATTCTGCTACAAATTCACCGGTGGGGGTGTTAGTGGATTCGCATAGAAAAAACTTATTTTCTCTAGAACTGACCACACTAAACCCGTCTGGTTGAATGCTATGATCAAATGTTCCTGTACTATTTTTAACCCAATATATCGGCATATTAAAATCCTGTCATCATTTGTCCGCTCGACTGCGGTAAAACTAAATCGTTTAAGGTAGTAACTGCTTCTGTTGCCAACGTAATCCGTTGACACAAGCCATGTTGGACTCCGCTAAATCTACCTGAAGTATCAGAATATCCCGCCATCATAAATCCATAGATGTCGCTGGTTAGACTATGTGACTCACCAAAATAATATCCCCAGTTAGTTGAAGCACTATATCCGTTAACTGTAGTTGTTGTGTATGTAATCTTAATATTGTTTGGTGCTGAATAACCGCAAAAATATCCATAAGCATTGGTAACGCTCATACCTGAAGGGTATTGTAACTGCCCACCAATTAAACTTGATGTTGCAACAGCTGCTGCGACAGTTTCTGTTGCATAATTTAACACATATAATCCACCACCCTCGTCTGCAATAAAGCCTGCGTACTGTGAACTTAATCCCTGTCTGGAATAACAGTAGGGACTTGCACTTATTGCTCCTTTACTAACGGCTGTATCGGTCGCAAGAGTAATTTTATAATATTGGTTGGCGGCACCAGCGGAGTTTATGTTAGTGTTACATAATGCCCAGGCTTGTGTATATGCTCCTAGATCAAAAAAGGAAAGTCCAGTCCATTGTGATAATTGAAAAGAAATTGATTGACTTACACTAATATAACTAAATTTATAATGTTGAACTGGGGCCGCAGTACCTACTGAAAAATATCCCGCATGATTTCCTGTAATGCCTGCAACGTATCTACGATAAAACGTAGTGTCATAAACAATTGAACCAACCTGTGTAATAACATTAAAAAGTTGAACTTGAGACCATGCACTTTCTGAGTGCCCTGAGGTATTTGGAAAGGCCACACCTGCGTTTGTGGTTCCTGCATTACCAGTATAGTATCCACCTTGCAGATACCCTACTGAGCGAACAACAATACCTATATTAATAGAACCAGGGTATCGTCTATTTGAAGGATTTGCTCGTGTTATAACTGCCATATGTTTCCTATATTAAACAGCAACTGTTCCGAATAGTGTTAAAGCCATATCAGAGAATGACGGGTCTTGACCATTTACTGAATTATCTACTTGGATAACTAGTTGGTTTCCTGCAATAAACGATACTGCGGTACCGCCGGTGGTAGCAAATACTCCAGACGTTGAATTTTGTGCAAAAGTAAGAGTTCCAATAGCAACACCTTGTTTATAAATGATCATACTAACCCCAGCTGCTGCACTTGGCGCAGTTCCTGCAGAAGCATACGATCCTGCAAAATTTCCTGCAAAAGAACATGATCTTACCATAAGTACTCTCATTACGACTTCACTCGATAGCGGCTTACCGTTGAGGAAGTTAGATAAATCGTATGCAGTAAGACCAGTACTTGCCGCTGATGCTTTTGTTAACGCCGGCGAACTATTTACATTTAGATTGGTACCGTCCCAGGTAAGATTGGCGGTAAAACTAGTTGACCCTGCGCCCGACTGATAAGGAATTTGATTGGCAGAGCCGCCTGCAATATTATTGGCTACGCTAGCACTACCTGATGATACCCCACTTAATGCTACCCAAGTAGGGGCGGAGTTACCATTACTTTGTAACACATAACCACTTGATCCATAATTACTTGCACCGCTAAATGCTAATGCTCCGGTAGCAGTCAGTGTCATTGCCAAAGTCATTGTTACCGGATTGCCAATCGCTGTAGTTTGTGAACCACCTATGTACCAGTTATGTACATTGCCTGAAATAGTATACGCACCACGAGATAACGCTGCCGGGCCAGAACTAAGGAATGCGCCAGAGGAAACACCACTTGGGTATACTCCGTATCCTAGTACTGGGCCGCCAGTACTATATTCTGTACCAAAGTTAGTAATAGCCCCGTTGGCCCCATACAGACCTTGTAAAATAATAGAACCGTTAGTACTAGCCGCAGTACCTGCAACAATACCACCGCTAACATTTAATCTGTTAGTATATCCAGTGTTTAGTTGTGTGGCGCTACCGACATTAACAAATAAACTATTTCCATCAAATTCTAGATTAGCACTAAACGCCGTTGCACCAACGCCGCTCTGATATGGAATTTGATATTGTGCGCCACCTGACAAGTTTGTGGCATTTGTTGCATTGCCCACCGCAGTTGTCCAAGTTGCAGTATTAGTACCAAATGTAAGTACCTGACCGCTAGTGCCAGCTGGAATAAATGTTGTAACACCGGCCGATGATTGTATTGGAATTTGACCAATAGCACCGTTTGTTATATTATTTGCAAACGATGCAGAGGCTGCGCCGGTTGCGGTAGTTGCGGTATCAGCGATTGTTGCACGGTTAACATAGATACTTGATGTATTTGTATATGTCGGAGAACTTGTTCCTGCACTGACTAAAATTTGGCCTGCTGTGCCTGGGCCGTAAAAACTAGTTACACCAGGTGCTGTTTGATAAGGAACTTGACCTGCTGTACCAGAAGCTATGTTAGTAGCAGTAGTTGAATTGCCTGCTGTCAATCCGCTTACTGCGGCCCACGTAGCAGTTGATCCAGCGGATGCAGTAAGAACGTAGCCAGTTGTACCGAGTGGAATAAATGTTGTTGAGCCAGTAGAATTTTGAATTGGGATCTGACCAGCACTACCGCCGGAAATATTTGTTGCTGTGGCTGCACTGCCGGCAGTGGTATAAGTCAATTCTTTAGTGGTGGCATTATAATATACCACATTGGTGGTATTGCCGGTATCGTTACGTACAGGATTGATGTAAAGGCCTGCGTTGCTACCGTTTAGAACGCCGCCGGAGGCATTAATTATAATTGATCCCGATGGCTGATTTAATGTGCCAGCATTCCCGCCAATTGCTACAGCATACGTGCCTTGTGCCGCATTTCCAGCGTTGTATCCAACGGCTACCGCCTGTTGCTGTTGATTAGTATTTCCAGCCAATGCGCCAACAGCTACCGCATAGGCCACTTGACCACCATTTCCAGCGTTGTATCCAACGGCTACCGCCTGTTGCTGTTGATTAGTAGCACCAGCATTCGTACCAAATGCTACTGAATATGCATTCTGATTATTATTACCGGCGTTGTATCCAACGGCCACTGACTGTTGCCCTTGATTACTATTACCAGCACTGCCACCAACAGCTACTGAATATGCATTCTGATTATTATTACCGGCATTCCCACCAATGGCTACTGAGCTGACTCCTTGACTACCCTGTCCGGCCTGCGAACCGATAGCCACTGCATAGGTTCCTTGATTATTATTACCGGCAAAGTATCCAAGAGATATACCTTGAGCGCCGGCGTTGGCACTTTGTCCAATTGCAACACTTAGCGGTCCGCTAGCTCCTGTGGTATTAGTTACTGGCCATGTGGCCGTAGCGCCGCCGGTACTTGTACTTACTGGCCACGGGCCTACAAATAAATTAGTAGCGGTAACAGTGCCACCTACATATAAACTCCCACCAACTCCAACACCACCTGTTACTCGTAACGCACCTGTTGAAGTTGAGGTTGCCGCAGTAGCATTTGTAACTGTAGTAATGTCACTGAATACTCCTGTTGTGGCATTTACTGAGCCGCCTGATAAATTTGTAGCAATAGTAGCATACCCAACTATCATAGTGGTAGTTGAAACAAAGGTTGCTGTATTACCTGATTGTGCCTGTAGTAATGTGCCTGCGGCGCCTGATGGAATGAATGTTGTTACTCCTGGTGCTGATTGCATTGGTATCTGCCCAGCACTACCGCTTGCAATATTAGTAGCTGTTCCAGCACTGCCGGCAATAATTCCAGTAGTCGATGAAGTAATTTCGTTGGTTGCTATGTTGTAGTATAACCCGTAAGTAGTTCCGGAATTCGTAGCATCGCCGCGAATTGGCGCAACATAGAATCCAGCATTGGTAGCATTTAATGTTGTGTTTCGAGCATTAAGTACTATGCTTGATGTAGTTTGATACGTTACTCCAGCGACATTACCGACAGCAACTGCATATGCACCTTGATTATTAGTACCTGCTGAATTGCCAATTGCAACTGACCCGATGCCTTGATTTGTTTGACCAGCATTATTACCAACTGCAACCGATGACGCTCCTTGTGCAGAGCCACCGGCATTAAGACCAACGGCTACAGCGGTGGTGCCTTGCATACTCTGCCCAGCCTGGCGGCCAACAGCAACAGCATTGGCACCTTGTGTGTTATTACCGGCAGTAGAGCCAACTGCTACTGAGCCAGTCCCTTGAGCACCGTTGCCTGCTGAATCACCAATTGCAACAGCCTGTTGTCCTTGGCCAACTCCACCGGCACTATCACCGATTGCGACGGAATACGAACTTTGAGTACTAATCCCAGCACCCCCACCAATTGCTACAGAATAATTACTTTGACTAGTGCGCCCAGCATTGTTGCCGATTGCTATTGATTGTCCTTGTGTTGTCAACCCAGCACCATAACCTAATGCAATGTTGGTAGATAGTGTTCTCAATATAGTGGCAGTGACTGTACCACCAACATATAGATCTCGACCAATGCCAACCCCGCCTGCTACTTGTAGAGCACCTGTAGTAGTCGAAGTGCTTGTTGCTGTAACCAAAATAGTAACAGTACTCAAAAATGTCGTGGCATCTGCTACATTTCCACCAGTGTATGTACCTGTAGATACTTGATAACCATTTAAAATAAAATTAGTAGCAGATACTGTTCCTCCAACGTACATATTACCGCCTACTCCGACACCGCCTACTACCTGAAGAGCACCGGTTGTGGTTGAGTTTGCAATTGCTGAACTATAGATAGTTGCAGTACCTGCCGATGAAATTCGCATCCGTTCATTATTTCCTCCAGTATAGAAAGAAATTTTACTTGTGCCGCTAGTACTTAATGCAGAAATTCCGATGCCTCCGTACCCAGTTGATTCAACTAACCCAGATGCTGCAACATATCTAGCATTTGCATTTGTATATGTTTCAGCAAAAGCATAGTTATAAAGAGATGCTCCATTAACCTGAGAATTAAGTTGAACATACGAATTTGTGCCTGTTCCAGAATTTTCAACTCTAATTTTCACACCATCATTAATAGAATTAAAAACATGTAGTTGAGCAGTTGGAGTAGTAGTTCCTAAACTAACATTACCAGAAGTATCTGTGTATAAAGTTGGTGTCGCACCGCTACCAACATATATATTTCCACCAACACCAACTCCGCCGGCTACTTTTAATGCCCCGGTAATAGTACTAGTTGCATTAATTGTGCTACTAAATGTTCCAGTGGTCACATTTACTACGCCACCACTTACGTTTGTTGCTGTTGTTGCAATGCCAACTTGTAATGTTGTAGTTGATACAAACGATGCTGTGTTGCCTGTTTGGTATTGTAATAAGTATCCGTCTGTTCCTGCTGGAACAAATGTTGTTACTCCGGGTGCAGATTGAATATGTATTTGGCCAGCAGATCCACCGCCAATATTTGTCGCAGTAGTACTAACACCAGTAATCGATGCACTAATTCCGCCTACTACTGTAAGACTTCCGCCCACTGTTATTGACCCGCCAACTCCAATACCACCACCAACCACTAATGCTCCGGTATTGGTTGCATTTGAAGTTGCTGTAGAGGCACTTAAATCGACAAATCCTGTTCCTTTTGGAACTAAAACTATATTAGCAGAAGCCGCAGAGTCGTCAACTTGAAGCGTATTTGTTATGTGATTAATCTTTAAGCTCATTATGCTACCTCAATTGTTGTCATGTTAGCTACCCAGTGAATATTTGTTGCGGCGGCACCAGTTACTTGGAACTGTACTCCACCGTTAGTTGTATCTGCCACTACTGCTACTGTCCAAGTACTAGCCGCTGAATCGTATGCAATTCTATCAACGACTGGAACTCCAACTAGTGTCGTAGTTGATGCATTAGCTGCTCGTCTAATACCGCCTCTTATTTCCCAAACTGCTAACCAACCATTAGTTGTATCTCTTGCAGTAATCATACCTTTAAATCCATATGCAGAATTATTAGGCATAATGATTTGATTGATTGCACCTGCGGCAGCCTGATCAGCTGTTAAGTTTGTTGAAATTGCATTTGTTGTAGCAACACTTAACAGGTAGGATACTTGTTGTGCATCTCCTGCTGTGCTAAAATTGTATCCAAATGCGTTGGCATTAGTAATTCCTCTTGCGGTCGCGCCTTTACCATTAGCCCGCGAATATGCTCCAGATGCTGTGTTGTTTTGTCCATTACCGACTAGTGAATATGTTCCACTTGCTGAGTTATTTAAACCACCTATAATTGCGGCACTCGGGGCAGAGACTGTTGAATTACTTCCGCCAACAATCTGACCACCAACATATAAATTGCCGCCAATACCGGTCCCGCCTACTACTTGTAGCGCACCAGATGCAGTTGAAGTGGCGGGTGAGGCATTAGAAATAACAACAGTACCACTGAAAGCACCCGTAGTGGCATTTACTGAACCGCCTGATAAATTTGTAGCTGTTGTGGCAACACCAGTGACTGTTGCATTAATAGTACCAACTACTGTAATGTTTCCACCGACGTACACATCTTTATTAACGCCAAGGCCGCCAACTACTTGTAATGCGCCCGTATTAGTGCTTGTTGCATTAACAGTATTACCAAATAGACCAGTTGTAGCATTTACTGATCCGCCAACAATGTTTGAAGCAGTGGTTGCTTGTCCAACTACTAATGTCGTAGTTGAAACAAAGGTTGCTGTGGTATTTCCCTGCTGTTGAAGTATTGATCCAACACTGCCTGCATTAATAAACGATGTTACACCCGGTGATACTTGGATTGGAATTCCGCCAGCAAGTCCACCTGAAAGGTTTGAAGCAGTGGTAATAACACCAGTTACTGATGCATTAATAGTACCTAGTACTGTAATGTCGCCGCCAATGTAAACATTTCCGCCTACTCCAATACCACCGACTACCTGTAGGGCACCAGATGATGTTGAGTTAGCTACAGTGTTGTTAGATACTATCACATTACCAGTTTTAAAGCCACCGTATGTTCCAACAAATGTACTGCCGACTTCTGTACCTGATGAATACCATTCTAAATACTTTGTATCATTTGCCAGTACCAGTGCGGCATTTGTATCTGTTGAGTTTGTATAATAATGGAAACGTATACCAATATCCTTGCCATCATCTAGTGTCCACTGTGATGCAATTCCGCCTGGAGGTATATGTAAGTCAATAATATTATCAGTGTAAACGGTATTGGTCGAGTTGACATAAGTTGCTGAACCGCTGAATGTTACGTTACCAGCAAAAGTAGCATTTTGAGTTACATTTAAACTATTAAAATAAGCATTTTGTGCGCCAATACCGCCACTAACAGTTAGTGCGGCAGTATATGTATTTGAAGCAAGAGTGCCATTGGTAATAGAAACAATGCCAGTAAAGGTACCAGCAGTGGCACGAACCGTTCCACCAGTAACATTTTGAGCATTGGTTGCGGTTAATGCATTACCTATCCACATTGTGGTTGTTGAAACAAATGTTGCAGTATTACCTGTTTGCATCTGTAGGAGCTGACCAGATGTTCCGCTACTAATAAAACTAGTTACACCCTGAGCTGTTTGAATTGGAATATACCCTGCACCGCCACCTGCAACATTACTAGCAGTAGTAATAGTTCCAACAACTCCAGATATTGCGGCATTAATATTGCCTAAAACTATAACATCACCACCAATAACTATATTCCCACCCACACCAACACCGCCAGCTACTTGTAGAGCTTGCCCACTATTTGTGTTTGCACTTTGAGCAGTGCTGGTAATATTGATATTATTAGTTGTTGTGTTACTACGACTAGTGATCGACTGTAATGTACTTGTATTCCAGATGGTGACTGTACCGGTTGAAATACTAATTGCAGTATCAGTACCAGCTTTAATTAACTGTACTCCAAATACTCCAATAGTTGCTGTAGTAATTACTTCAGCCCCAACTGCATACATTTTGTTACCGGAATAGATATTTCCACCAACGCCAACTCCGCCAGTAACAGTTAATGCACCAGTATTTGAATCGGTAGATACTGTACCATTAGTAATTGCAAGATTATTATTTGTAATTGCGCCACGATTAGTTACTGACTGTAATGTGCTAGAATTCCATATTGTAACTGTACCAGTAGTTGAACTAATTGCAGTATCAGTACCAGCGGTAAGCGATGTTACTCCAAGATTTGTAAGAGTAATTTCGCCAATCCCAGCCGCTGGATTTATTGCAAGGCCTGTTGAAACAATAACTTTACTTACACCAAATGATGAGAACGATTGTTGTGTAAGTACTTCACTACCAGATGCATATATAGTTCCGCCAACGTATAATGTTCCGCCAATGCCTGCGCCGCCGCGTACTTGCAATGCACCAGACGCAGTTGATATTGCAGATAACGTATTGCTTATATTAATTGCATTAGTTGTTATTGATCCGCGATTTGTAATTGATTGTAATGTTGAAGTATTCCATACTGTAACTGTGCCAGTATTTGAGCTAATTGCAGTATCAGTACCGGCAGTAAGTGTTACAACACCTACGTTAGTAATAACAACACTTCCAGTTCCAATAGTAGGAGTTACATATATTCCAGTGCCAGCAGTAATATCACGTACTCCAAATACTCCTAGTGTTGCTGTGGTAATTACTTCAGCACCAACCGCATACATCTTATTACCAGAGTAAATATTTCCTCCAACTCCCACTCCACCGGTAACAGTTAATGCACCAGTGTTTGAGTCAGTGGATACTGTATTATTAGTAATTGCAAGATTATTATTTGTAACTGCACCACGATTAGTAATTGTTTGTAGTGTACTAGAATTCCATATTGTAATAGTACCAGTAGTTGAACTAATTGCAGTATCAGTACCAGCGGCAAGAGCATGAACTCCTAAATTACCTATAGTTACTGTACCTGTTCCTGATGCAGGACTTACTGCTATTGCCGCTCCAGCCTGTACTTTTGTTACACCGTATGCTCCTAATGTTGCTTCAGTAACTACTTGTGCACCTGATGCATACATTGTGCCACCAACATACAATGCACCGCCAATACCTACCCCACCGCGTACTTGTAATGCACCAGAAGCAGTTGATGTTGCAGCAGTATTATTACTAAAGTTAATTGCATTAGTAGTTGTTGTTCCGCGATTTGTAATTGTTTGTAGTGTGCTGGTATTCCATACTGTAACTGTGCCAGTATTTGAGCTAATTGCAGTATCAGTACCAGCAGTAAGTGTTACAACACCTACGTTGGTAACAACAACACTACCGGTTCCAATACTAGGAGTTACATATATTCCTGTGCCAGCGGTAATATCTTGTACTCCAAATATTCCTAAAGTTGCTGTAGTTATTACTTCAGCGCCGACTGCATACATCTTGTTACCAGAATAGATATTTCCACCTACTCCAACACCGCCTGTTACACGTAATGCACCAGTGGCTGAATCAGTGGCGGCCGCTGAGCTTGTAAGTTGTAGAATATTATTTGTAGTTGCACCGCGATTTGTAATTGTTTGTAATGTTGAATTATTCCATATTGTAACCGTACCAGTAGTTGAATTAATTACAGTATCAGTGCCAGCACTAAGAGCGTGAACTCCTAAATTACCAATAGTTACTGTGCCTGTTCCAAATGACGGATCTATACTAATTGCAGGGCCTGCATTAATTTTAGATACTCCAAATAATCCAATTGTATTTCCAGTAACTACTTGTGCACCTGATGCATACATAGTACCACCAACATACAATGCACCGCCAATACCTACTCCACCGGTAACAGTTAGTGCACCAGACACGGTGTCGGTTGCTGATGTAGAATTTATAATACTGATTGCACTAGTAGTTGTTGTACCGCGAGAAGTAACATCTTGTAATGTTGATGTTACTGTTATGCTAACATTAGATCCTGTTGAGGCAGATACTGTTGTTTCTCCGCCAGCTGTTAAACTTTGTACACCTAAGTTAGAAATAGTGATAGTACCAGTACCATTGGTTACTCCAATGTATGTAGAACCAATAGCATTAGTTACACCTAAATTAATAATTGACACTGACCCAGTTGAGGTTGACACAGAAATATACTGCGAGCCAGATGCTGTTTGTACTCCAAGATTACCTACAGTTACAGTACCTGTTCCGCTTACTGGAGTAACACTGATGAATGGTCCTGCATTTAGTTTAGTTACACCAAATGCTCCTAGTGAGTTAGCTGTGATTACTTGAGATCCTGCAGAATACATTACTCCGCCGGCGTATAATGCACCACCTATTCCTACTCCGCCTTCTACTTGTAATGCACCGCTTGTTGTATTAGTAGCAGATGTAGAATCAACTAATTGAATGCTACCTGTTTTAAAGGAGCCATATGTTCCTGATACTGTGCCTAATGTTTCATTAGCAACGCTATACCATTCTAATGCACGGGTATCGTTTGCCATTACCAAGGCTGCATTTTTGTCAACAGTATCAAAATAATGTAAACGAATGCCAATATCTTTTCCATCATTTACACCCCACGGTGTTCCAACACCGCCAGGGGCAACGTGTAATTCTAAAAGATTATCTGTGTAATATGTATTTGTAGAAAGTACATATGTTGCAGTACCATTAAATGTTACGTTACTATTGAATGTAACGTCACCAGTAACTTGCAACGTTTTTGCAATAGAAACTGCCCCGCCAATTCTTACATTTTCGCCTACGCCAACTCCACCGTTAACTACCAATGCGCCATCTGCTGAAGTTATCGATGATGATGTATTTGTGATGCGAATCGCTTGATCAGTAATTGCCCCGCGAGCTGTTACTGTCTGTAATGTTGAGTTTACATTAATTTGTACATTAGAACCAGTTGTAGCCGACACAGTTGTATCAGTGCCATTTGCTAAACTCTGTACACCAATATTATCTATTGTAAATGTAGCTTGTGGTCCGTTATAAGTTACACCACTTACGCCAATATAGGTGCTACCTTGAGGATTAATTCGTGTTACAACTCTAACATTATTATCATATATATCGCTGGCATGTATATTACCGCCAACTCCGACACCACCGGCTACACGTAATGCACCGGTGTTTGTATCAGTTGAAGCAGTGGCATTTGTAATTGTAATAGCACTAGGAGTTGTTGATCCAAATGATGTTACTAGTTCTAGTGTTGCAGTACTGCTTACAGTTACAACACCAGTAGACGAAGTAACTGCTATGCCTGGACCAGTTTTTAATTCAGTAATACCATAATTGCCTAATGTTGCTAATGTAATTACTCTAGAGTTACTGTCATATACCGCAGATGCATATAAATTACCTTGTATGCCAACACCGCCGTCAACACGTAATGCGCCGGTTGTTGTTGAAATGCTTGAAGTAGTATTTGAAATACGCATTGCATTAGAAGTTTGATTTCCTCGATTACTAATAGATTGTAAAGTTGAAATATTCCAAATTCTAATATTGCCAGTTGTTGAAGTAACTGATGTATCAGTGTCTGCTGTTAACGTAATAACACCGGTGTTTACTAGGTTAACAGTTGCATTAGGACCAGTAATTGTTCCACCGCCGCTTAATCCTGGGCTTACGTTAATTTGTATTTTGTTCAGTACACGATTGCCGTTGTCGTAAATATTGCCTGCATATAATGATCCGCCAATACCTACCCCCCCGACTACTCTTAATGCACCATTTGTTGATGTTGTGGCAGCCGATGATGTAGTAATTGAAATTACTTGAGGTGTTGTTGCTCCACGACTAGTTACTAGTGCAAGAGTATCAACACTGCTAATTGCTGTATTGCCGGTGCTAGTTGATAAAGAGATTCCACTTCCTGCTGTTACACTAAGAACTCCAATATTATCAATCGTAATAGTGCCAGTATTTCCACTTAACTCGATGCCAGCACCGGCTGTTAGATACGATACTCCGTATCCACCAATTGTTGAGCTTGTTAGGTATCCAATACTATTACCAAGCTGTCCAACTTCAACTAGTGTTGCTTCGGTCCAAACACGAGAGCCATTAACGTAGGCGCCGCCTGCTTTTATAGTGCCAGTAACATTAAGTGCATCATCGGTGCTGTTAGTAATTGTAATAGCACTCGGAGTTCTTGCTCCGCGACTAGTTACGGTTTCTAATGTACTAGTATTCCAAACAATCAATGAATTATCTAATGCAGATGAAATTGCAGTGTCTGTACCAGCAAGTAGTGCCTTTACTCCAAGATTTGTAATTGTAAATGCAATGATAGGACCAGTAGTGCTTGCATATTCAATGCTAATGCCAGCGCCTGCGGTTGGTTTCATTGAAGTTACAACACGATTTCCATTTTCAAAAATTTCATTTGCATATAAATGGCTCCACTCCGAAAGAACTGATCCTAACCCACTATTGTTTTTAGGAACAATGTTTCCAGTAACTTCAAATGTGTCTCCTACATCGTTATAAGATACAGATCCGTGTGTTCCGTCTGAACCCATAATGTTAATAGAGTCACGAACATAAATTGATCCGCCCACTCCAACTCCGCCGGCAATTGTTAACGCACCGGTTGTTGTTGATGTTGCAGAAGTTTGATTTGTAATTGTAATAGCACTAGGAGTAGAACTACCTCTTGCAGTTAATAATTCTAATGTATCTGTATTTGATAAAGTTACAACACCAGTAGACGTACTAGCTGATAGTCCACTAGTTACTAATATTTGACTAACGCCAAACCAGCTAGTGTTTACTGCGGTTAGAACCGGAGCACCATTTGAATACATGTTACCGGCATATAAACTGCCGCCAACTCCAACTCCACCTAATACTCGTAATGCACCAGTAGCAGTAGATGTTGATGGTGTAGAATTATTAACAAACAACGTTGAAGTTGTTACACTAAAACTGCCACCAACTCCTGCAGGTCCTTGTGGTCCGACTTCTCCTTGTGGTCCTTCAACTACTGGAAATGCATCAACCCACTGCCCGCTATCACCGTCACTGTAATATACTCGTAAAACACCAATTGTGCTGTCCCACCATAATTTACCAACGTATGGATCCGGTGGGGGTGTATCGCTGATTGTTGCAGCACCGCTACCTAATGGAGCACCATTAAGTGTATAACTAGCCGCTTCTACTGTAGTAAATGTTGCGCTAGATGCTTGACGTGTACCAATTGCTACATTGTCCATTGCTCCTAATGTTTCTGGAGAAATATCAACCGACCCAATACCAGTTGGGCTAATTGTTACAACACCATTGTATGGGGAAAGGAATACGTTGCCAAATGCATTTAGACTGCCTTGAAGATTTATTTCTTTGGCAATATTTAAACCAGCATCAAATACTACATTAGTAGTTGTCGAAGCAAATATAGCATGTTCGAGAACTGTTAGGTCAATAAATGTACTAGTAGAAATTAAAGCATTATTACCATTAATGAACACATTGCCGTTTAAATTTAAACGACCGGTACCTGTTGACTGAATTGTTATATCACCGTTTGGTGTATTTGTTTGTATTACGCTATCTTTAAAATATACACCGCCTAGTGTGCTTGTAAATCCTAGCTGTCCATTAGGACCTGTAACAAGTGTATATCCTGTGTTATTCGTTGGGGTAACCCCCAGGCTCAACTGTGCAGTTGGCAGGGTAATGAATATGGTTGAGGTACCGTAGGTACCTTTTAGGGCTTTACCGCCGCTTAATAAACTAGGCATTTGATCTCTCTAATATAACAAATATTATGCATTTGCTGTTTCTAAAATACTTAAAGTTAACTTAATTACACCAGGCGCATCAGAATATGCTATAATACTATCTAAACTTTCAATAATTAATTTTCCTGATAACAAAGACCCAGCATCGTTTTGAGGAATCTGATATTGTAACACTTGTTCAGTAATTGTATTACCGGATTGTCCGCCGTTACCTTGTGTGTCTGCAAGCACTGGAAGATTTCGATAATGCGCAAATGTTACAGCATGTGGATTATTTGGATCAATGTTAGCAGCGTTAGCCATTAAGATAATTGCTGTTACACCAACCGGCGCTGTATAAACACGAGAATTTGAATTCGCTGTCAGGACTGCTGTTTTAGTTTTGAATACGTTTAATGGTAATAAGGCCATTTTATTTTATCCTTCAATTGCCAATATAAATGGCGTTAAGTTTGCAAACAGTGACTTGGTAAATGTTCTTCCTGATAATACACCAGTTGCCTGACTAATTACCAACCCTGTTCCAATACGGAAGTCACCGTTTTGGTCAGTTGATGTAAAGAATACCTTACCATTATTTAACTGAACTGTTTCTTTGCTCTGTACAGGATCGGCAACTCCGACCTGAGGTAATGCTCCATAGTTTGTACCTGCACCAACATACTCAAACAAGTAGCCAGATGCTGACATGTATGAACGTTGATAGAAGTTAATGATTGCTCCGTCTGGGAATAGAGCTGGATCAGTTACGTTATCTTCTAGCTGAACTAAGTGATGTGTTCCGTGAGTAGCATAGTAGCTCTTACCTGCAACAATTGCATTGTAATTTCCGCCCTTATCTAAATCGTATACCAATGCATCAATTAATAAGCCAACGTCACGACGGCACTTGTCTTTATTGTAAGCACCAAATACACGATTGATATAAGCAATAGTTTCGGCTTTAATAAATTCTCTATTGGCGTTAAGCATCAATGCGGCGTTGATTACATTTTGATTAGTACTACGTGCTAGGCTTATTGGAGTCTTAGCAGGAACAACGCTTGGACCATTATTAACAATATTTGTAATAATATTAACATCTGATTGAACTATTGTAACTTCAGCACTTGTGCCTAACGGTAAATTAGTAACTTGCGGCTCAACCGATTGATATGTTACTACATCTTGACCAAGAATAATTTGTTGTGATATTGATTTAATATGATCGTATGCCGCAGTTACTTCAATAATTTCATTTGGAACAGCGGTTGAGCTTGCATTAAATGAATAATAGTAAACACCCGATTGTACTGCTTGGCGATTTCCGCCATATAATAAATCAAAACATACAGAGTCAATCATATATCCAACATCACGACGACATAATGCTTCATCATAAACAAACAACGGATCGTTGAGTGCTTTATAATTTTCAACAAACCCAACTGCCTCGTTTTGAATATAACTTCTGTTTGCCTGTATCAAATCGTATGCATTTTGAACATTGATGTTTGTGTCGGCAGTTAAATTGTTAGGAACAATTATATCAGTAACACCAACAGTTCCATTAGTTAAAATATCAACAATTAACGCAAAATCTGTAGCAACAGTATATACCTCTGCTGGTGTGCTTCCAACACCTGTGATTTGTTCTTCAGCGGTATAGCGTTCAGGTCCAACTACGTTTACAATAATTTCTTGTACTAGAGTGCTTACATAGTTGATAGCATTAGTAGTTGTAGTTAGTTCATTTTCAATTGCACCGGTGTAACCTGTTTGATCCCAATATTGCAAACCAGCAAAGGTTGCTTGGCTCGATGTACTAAACAATAAATCTTGTGCCAGTGCATCAACAATTAAACCAGTATCACGGGCACACTTAGTTTGATTGTAGTTAAATGAACTACCAAATGTATTATTAATATATGCAACAGTTTCTGCTTGAATGAATGTTCTATTAATTTCTAATGCTGTGGCACTATTAAGAATGTCGGCGTCAGTGCTTGCTGTTAATCCTAAAGGTGTAGGTGCGGCGGCAACTTTTGGTCCATTGGCAATAATATTTGTGATTATATCAACCTTAGTCGTTGCGCTAGTTGCGGCGGCCGGAGATCCAAGGTCGCCTGGAATTAGTTGTGCTACATCAGTTTGATATGTTGTAGTTAACGGTGTTCCTACAATAATATCTGATATTATTGATTTGATATAATTATAGGCTGCCTTGGTTTGAACAGTTTCTCCAGGAATTGCACTTGAGCTACCCGAGTAACCATAATAATAAACACCCGATTGTACTGCTTGACGATTGCCGCCGTATAGTAAATCAGTACAGATTGAATCGATCATGTATCCAACATCGCGACGACACTTAGTTTGATCGTATGCAAATCCTAATGTCTTTGTTTGTTCTATAAAGGCAATTGCTTCTGCTTGTATATATGTTTTATTTGCTTGCAATAGTGCATAGGCATTTTGAACGTTGGTTTCAGAGCTAGGAGTTAGGCTGTTAGGAACAATAATATCAGTTACACCCGCAGTACCGTTGACTAAAATATTTGTAATTACATTAAAGTTGGCAGCAATACTATTTGCTTGAATACTTGTTGCAGGATCGAGATATTGTTGCTGATGCACTGATTCCTGATAACGTGTGCCACCTGTAATATTTTGAACCACTTGTTGTGCCAAACTACTTACATAATTAATTGCATTTGTGGTTGTTGTTAATTCAGTTGCAATAGCGCCAACATAACCTGATTGATTCCAGTATTGGATACCAGCAAATGTTGACTGACTTGTTCCGCCAAATACTAAATCTTGAGCAATTGCATCAACAATTAATCCAGTATCTCTGTAGCACTTGTCTTGATCATAGATGAATACACGGAATGTATCATCAACATACTGAATAATTTCATCTTGTAAGAATGTTTTATTTTCTAGTAGTAGACCGGCGGCATCTGCATACACAGTACCTGAAGGTATTGTTCCATATTTTTGTACTGTTGGCGCACTGCTTGGACCATTTTCTAAAATACTGTTAATTAAACTTAATTCATTTGAAATATATGTACTAGCACCTGCACCGTGTGATAATGTAAAATCAAGTGTTTGTGATGTCGATGTTTGCAACGGAGTAATTGGTTGATTAGTAATAATCTTTTGTGATAATGAATTTAGATAGTTAATTGCATTAACTTCTGCGTTGCCTTGTAATCCTGGCAACAAGAATGTTCCTGGTGTGATTGGATCTTCTGATATAGTACTTGACAATACAGTATAATAAGCGTTGCCGCAACTATACAAGTTAAAGTAATTTGCATTATTAGCATCGCCACCGCCAGAGTTTAAAGGATAGTTAAGAGTAATTGTTTGATAATTAACATCGGCAATAATTGTTCCCGGAGTTACATATAGTTGATTATTATCATCAACCTGACGTCCGTATTGATCTTTAACATAGAATTTTTGTCCAATTACAATGCCTGTTGTATCAACTCCGGTGATGTTAATACTACCAGTAGTTAGTGTACCAACATTGGTATTTCCTGATAAGAAGCCAGGTAGTCCTTGATTATTAACGTGTCCAACTGGTGGTTCAACTTCCATTACTAATGCAATGTGAGGGCGTAGCTGTGGATCAGCAATATAAACAACAACTTCGCCACCTTGTGGGTAAACACCGTTAGGAAAGTATGGAGCTACTGGTGGGTTCTTGATGTAACCTGAGAACTCACGCTTACCATATCCTTTCGCTGACAAGCAAATGTCGCCAAAGTTTGAGTTAGAGTTAGTAATAGAAGCAATACCGCCGTTCTCAACTGTAACAGCGTTAGAACAGAAGATAGTAAACACAGAAACTAACTGTGCGTATCCATTGTTGGTAATCTTAATACCATTGCCGCCCTGGTTAACCTGCGTAAACGCATCGTATACGAAAGACGTAATCGGTGAACGATCTGAAACAACACCGCCATCAACTAGCGATCCGCCCATTGATCCAATCGGATTTAGGCGACGTTGTTGCCAACGATCAGGAACATCTGCGTCAAGTAGCGGATAAACTGCGGTAGTACCAAAGTATAATGTCTGCCCGTCACCGTAACCAACTGAACTTTGACTAACATTAATCTCGTATGCATTTCCGCCCAATGGAGTTACTGAGGTAACTGTAGGAGCATATGGAATATTGTCACGACTTAATCCAGACTTAACAAAAATACCGTTACCGTCAAATACTGGAGGAGCAACACCAACACCGTTTGTAATAATATTTGAAATAATATCAAAATTACGTATTACTGATAATGTTGCATTAGCGCCTTTATCATAGAATGGCAGGAATACTTGATCATTTACATTAGATTGTACATAAGCAATTACTTCTGCACGAATAAAATCACGATTAGCTTCTAGCAGAGCCGCGGCGTTGTTAACAAATTCATTAATACTTCTTGTCAACGGAATATTTGTTGCCGCAGGTGCTACATCAGGACCATCGTTAATAATTGTTGTTATTAAATCAATATTGGCTGTAATAGCATCAATTTCAATTTGAGTAGCCGCAGGTAAATTAGTGGTTTGCGGAATAGAATTTTGATAACGCAATGCTGTCGGTGTTGCACTAACAACGTCTGTTATCAATGCCTTCATGTAGTCATATGCTTGTGTACTTGCAACTCGTTCGCTTGGTAGACTTGTGCTTTGACCATTATAGCCATAATAGTACACACCACTTTGAATTGCTTGACGGTTACCGCCGTATAATAAGTCAAAACTTACCGAGTCAACCATGTATCCTACATCACGATAGCATTTAGTTTGATCATATTGATATTTGAATCTATAATTGAGATACGCAATTACTTCTGCCTTAATAAATTCTTTGTTGGCCATTAAGTTACTAGCCGCATTTAATCTATCTTGATCAGAACTTTGTGCTAAACCAATTGGTTCTTTAATACCGACTATTGTCGGACCGTTTTCAATAATGCTAATAATACGTGTGGCAGCATCATTGATTACAGTTGTTGCAGTTTCTCCGGCAGCTGGCATGACTCTTAGCTGTTGAACTGAGTCTTGTAAAGGTGTTACTGTTACGTTTTGTGCAATTTGTTGACTAATAACTTTAATAAACTCAAATGCCGCAACGGTTTGTGGCACCTCGTCTGGAATTGCAGTAGATGCGGCATTGAAACTATAATAGTATACACCACTTTGAATTGCTTGACGATTACCGCCATGTAGTAAATCAAAACTTACTGAGTCAAGCATATATCCAACATCTCTAGAGCATAGTGCTTTATCATAGACAAACCCTACAGATTTAGTGGCTTCAACAAATGCAACTGCTTCTGCTTGAATATACTCTCGATTTAATTGTAATAATTCATAGGCCGCATTAACATCAGGATTAGACGAAGGCATAATATCATTTGAAATAATAATGTCAGTAACGCCAACGGTTCCATTATTTAAAATATCAGTAATATATGTAAATTCAGAATCTATTTTAAATTTTTGTGTATCACTAGCAGGTGTTGATGTAAACTGTTGAGCTATTGCAGTTTGGTAGCGAGGGCCGCCGGTCGCATTTTGAATAATATCCTTTGCTAATTGTTTAACATAATTAATAGCATTGGTTGTTGTCGTTAGTTCTCCTGCAATTTGTCCAGTATATCCGTTTTGATCCCAATATTGTAAACCAGCAAAGGTTGATTGACTATAGACGCTTGAAGGATATGCAAGATCTAATGCAATACTATCAACAATTAATCCGCTATCTCTTGCACATTTAGTTTCGTCGTATCTAAATCGCATGTTATCGTCAATCCAAGCAATAACTTCTGCCTGCATGTATTCTTTATTGGCTTGTAATATATCATAGCCGTGTTGAACATCAGGGTTAGCTCTTGGATTAATACTATTTGGAACAATTCTATCTGTTACACCCGCTACTCCATTAGTTAAAATATCAGTAATCACTGTAAAATCTGCAATAACTTCTGCAACTTCAAATGTTGTGGCTGCTGGTAAATTAATAACCTGAGTTACAGTATTTTGATAACGAGGGGAAGATGTATCGTTAACAAGAATCTTTTCTGCAATACTCTTTAGATAATTAACGGCTGCAGTAGTTGTAGTAATCTCACTTAAAATATTACCAACATACCCGCCGTGGTTCCAGTACTGAATACCAGCAAATGTTGATTGACTGTTACCTCCAAATAAGACATCTTGTGCTAATGCATCAACAATTAACCCTGTATCGCGTGAGCACTTGACTGAATTAAACACAAACGATGTAGATGTAACTGTAGTATTGTTAATAATTTGTAATGCTATTTGTTTTGCACGATTAATTGCCGCGGTAGTTTCAACAATTTCGCCAGCTACCGCATTAATGTTACCGGTCCAGTATGTAACGGCTGCTTCGATAGTCTTAGCATTTGAATTTAAAATAATGTCTTGACTAATTGCATCAACAATTAATCCAGTATCTCTATAGCAAGTTGCTTCATTATAAACAAAATCAGGGAATGTATTGTTAACCCAATTAATAATTTCGCTTTGAATAAATTTTCTGTTTGCCTGTAATAATACTTCTGCTGATACTGACCCCCAATCTGGTCCATTGCCTACTTGAATTGCAGGAGCAGTTCCTGGGCCGTCATTAATAATTCCATTAATTACATTTATTAGTTTAGTAATTGCTGGTGCAGCTGTTCCTCCTCCAACTAATACTGTATTAATTACTTGTGGTGCTGTTTGATAGGCGCTTAATAAATTAGTTGCAGTTGTGTTTGAAATAACCTGCTGAGCTAGTGTACCAATATACTCAATAGCGTTTGTTGTTGTTGAAATTTCGCCAGGAATTACGCTGGTTACACCGCTCCAGTATGCTAGTCCACTTTCAACTGCTTTCTGATTTCCACCAAAGGCAATATCGTAGGCAATGTTTTCAACAATAATACCAATGTCACGTTTACACTTGGCACGGTTATAAACAAATCCTGTTGAGAATTGGCTAACAAAAGCAATAGTTTCTGCTTGAATAAATTCTCTATTTGCTAATAATAGTTCATAGGCAGCACGAATGCTAGAATCGTCAATAGCATTTAAAGTAATTGATGTAATTTCAGTTGCTACAGATGGACCATTATTAATGATATTAGTAATAACATCAATGTTATTATAAACCATTGCAACTTCTGCACTGGTAGCAGTAGTTAAATTAGTAACCTGTGTAGCTGTATTTCCTACAGTAGGAGTAATAGCCGCACCTGTTATAATCTTTCCTACAATATTTCTAATATGGTTGTATGCAGAAATAGTTTGAGGAATTTCATTAGCAATAGCAGTTGAGTCACCGTTAAATGAATAATAATACACGCCGCTTTGAACTGCTTGGCGATTGCCGCCGTGCAATAAATCAAAGCTCACTGAATCAACCATGTAGCCTACATCACGATAGCACTTGGCCTGATCATAAACAAAACCAACAGTCTTTTGATTTTCAACAAATGCAACTGCTTCTGTTTGAATATATACTTTATTTGCTTGTAATAAGGTATAAGCATTAACTACATTGGTTGCTGTACTTGCAGAACCATTAGGAACAATAACATCAGTAACTCCTGCTGTTCCATTTAGTATAATAGAGTTAATTAGACTAAATTCTGTAGATAAAATTTCAGCTTCAATATTAGTTGCTGTAGTTCCGGTTACCTGAGTTACACTATTTTGATAGCGAGTGCCAGTGCTGTTAGTAATAATTTGTTGAGCAAGAGTTTTTACATAATTAATTGCATTAGTTGTTGTAGTTAGTTCTGTATTAATTATGCCGGTGTATCCGTTTTGATTCCAATATTGTAAACCAGCAAACGTTGATTGAGTTGCACCGCCGTATAATAGATCAACCGCAATACTATCAACAATTAATCCTGTGTCTCGTGAACACTTTGGCTGATTAAATGCAAATCCATTATTATACGTTTGATCAATATAACTAATAACTTCACTAGTAATAAACCCTTTATTAGCTTGAAGAATTTCTGCGGCTTTTAAAATGTTTGTGTTGCCGGATTTGGTTATACTAATTGGAGTTGGTGCATCGGCAGCATCCGGCCCAGCGTTAATAATTTCTGTAATTTTATCTACCATTGCTTTTAATGCATCAATTTCAGATTGCGTTGCTACTGGAAGATTAGTTATTTGAGAAGTGAGGTTGCCCGGACTTCTAATGATTGGTTGGTTTGTTAATAGCTTACTTAAAATTTCTCTTATTCTATAATAAGCCGCAGTAGTTTGTGGCCTTTCTGTAGGAATAGCACTTGCTGTTCCAGAAAATCCGTAATAGTAAACAGCACTTTGAATTGCTTGACGATTTCCGCCGTATAATAAATCAAAGGCGATCGAGTCAACCATGTAGCCTACATCACGATAGCACTTAGCTTGATCGTACACAAAAAGATAATCTCGAGTAGCCTCTACAAATGCAACTGCTTGTTCTTGAATAAAAGTTTTATTTGCTAATAATGTGGTTACTGCATTTTCCGCAGTGAAAGAGGTTGGATTTAAATTACTGGGTGAAACAATATCAGTGACCCCAGAAGTACCGTTATTTAAAATATCTACAATAAGTGAAAATTCACTTGCTATCTTCTGTGCTTCAATAAATGTGCCAGGAGTTGTACTAGTATCTTGAGGAACAATAAATTGATTTTGTACAACTAAATTATTTTGAACAATATCTTGCATTATTGAACTAATATAATTAATTGCAGCCGTAGTTGTTGACAGTTCGCTAGTAATATCTCCAGTGTATCCGTTTTGATTCCAATATTGTAAGCCAGCAAAATTACTTTGAGTAAGCCCGTTGCCGCCAAATACTAAATCAGTTACTAAACTATCAACAATTAATCGTGTATCACGAATACATTTTGTTTTATCATATCCATAGTACGTATTATTTTGATCAACATATGCAATTACTTGTTCTTGAATAAATGGTTTGTTTGCCAATAATAATGTACGGGCATTTACATAGTCGATAGGAGTAGGACCAACGTTAACACTTTGCCCAACGCTGATTGTGCCTTCGCTTGTATGCACAATCATAGTTGTTGTGTTTAATGTCCATGTTGCTGTACCTACTGATTCTGGTACTTGAACAGTTTGATTTGGTTGAAACATTGTACCATCATAAAGCCAAGGGCCTGATTGATTAGTACAGTTCTGAATGTATGGTGAATGGAATACGTCAATCTTTGTGCCACCATAATTGGGCGGGAACGCAGTAGCATAGGCACCGCGATTAGAACTTGCGTTGTATCCTGAACCAGGTAAAAGACCCGATTGGCCGTTTGTAAACTGCATGTAATTTAAATAGCAACCAGACTGTACATGAAATAAATCTTGTGTCTTATTAATTGGCTCTACTGATGTAGTACGTAGGTCTGATCCAATAACCGAGGTATATGGTTTTAGTTCAATAGGATTGTCTTCGTAATAATGTCCAGGGGCTACTTTAATGCTTGTACCTTCTTTATAATACGGACTACGAATAGCACCGGTAATTGTACGGCAAGCACGAGTGGCATCAGCTGCACGACCATCGTTAGTATCGCTTCCGTCCATTGAAACATAAAGAATATTTGAAACAACTGGTGCAGTACCTAACGGATTTTGTCCCCATACACGAACATCGCCGTTAATATTTGTAATGCCGCCTTTAGACGGTGTTATGTTTACATCTTTACCTATTGGACTACTAACGTTTCCTGAAACTAAATTTTCAAAATATCCATTAGCCCATGTTTGCTGTGGGTTACCAATGTTGTAGGTATTTGGTGTTTGCGGAGTGATGTCTGATACAATGTCAGCGAACAAACTTAGAGTATCTGAACCAGTTTGATTACCAATTTGAACACTTCCGTTGGCTGTAATGTTGCCAGTTGCATGTAGATTGCCGTTAACTAATGTATTGTTGTTTAAAACTATATTTGTATCTTTAGGCGACTGTATTAGTAAATTACCTAATGTATTAGTAATTGAACTAGCAAAGAACGTAATATTACCAAGCGTGGAGGTATTTGTAACGTTTAAGGATCCACCTTGTACTGTTATAGAACCGTTTTGATTGATAACAACCGCAGTATTTGAATTAGCGCCAATTGTTGCGGAGCCGGCGTTTAAGTTTCCAACGTTCTGGTCGCCTTGATTTACTTTAAGCCAGGCTGCACCGTTCCATTGGTAAACAGTTGTTGTACCAGGAATCGTATATTGATTGCCAATGGCTGGATTTAGTGGAAAATTTAATATTGGCATAATTTATATAGTTGTTATTTGAACCCAAATTCTTTGATCGCCGTCTTGGATGTATTGTAACCAAGCATGCACGTCTGGAGCAATCCAAAAATCTCCAACTCTCGGATTTAATGGAGCAATAGTACCTGTGCTAATTGCAATATTAGGAGTGTATAATAGATTGTTTTCGTATGCGCCGCCGTCAGCACTGTAAATATTTCCTTCAACTCCGACTCCGCCTTTAACTTGTAATGCACCAGTATCAACTGAAGTCGCTGATGCTAAAGAAAGAATAGTTGCAGTTGAAGAAAATACGGAAGTACCTGTTACTGCTAATTGTGCGCCAATATTAACGCTATTACCAACTCCAATTCCGCCATCAACAATTAATGCGCCGGTATCAGGAGAATACGATTCAGTAGAAGTTGTAACATGTACGATATCTGCAAATGTAGAAGTAGCTTTAACAGCAAGGGTCGATTCAAGTATTGTAGAGGAGTTAACCCGTAATACCCCATTAATCCAAACATCTTTTTGAATTGACACGCCACCGGCAATAATAACAGAGCCAGTATTTTCACCAGGATGGACATAGGCTTCTACGTTTGCATCATTAGCGACTAAGAGCGACCCATAAAATGTAGATGTATGATCAACGACAATTTGTTGGAATCGTCCTGTTCCGTTTACGTCTAAACGAACAGTTAAGTCAGAAAGTGGTCTTTGAAATTCTTGAGTAACATCAAGGAAGGTTGAGGTGTTGATGCCGATACGACCAGTCGTAACGTCGAGGTATAATAAATCTGTTTCGAAAGCAAGGTCAACACCGTCACGAAGTAAGTTCTTCGATAAGAGTGGACCGGAAATGCGACCTACGGCCATACTAGCTCCTCTAGACACCGCGTTTCACGGATAACCAATTTACATTGCTGGTTTACCACAGTATAATCTGCCAAAATTTCAGCATCAAGTATATTTATACCAATTGGTAAAAAGGGTGGATTTAGACTTCGAAAGGAGGGCAGTATCCGTCAAGACCGAGTAAGGTTATTACTGGTTTGTTAGGAACTGGTAGACTATCAAGTGAGAATTTAACATAAGTACCTGTAGAAAAACTTGTAGTTACTAGTGTGCCTGGAACAATTGCCCCTGCTGTACCTGGATCGATAGTTACAGTCTTAAGAATAGGATCAGTAGTAACTATAGTAGTACCTGGCGCAATAAAATTTCCAGTTATAGGTTGACCAAAATTAAAATCAGCTACAGTATCTACTTGTAAAACTGTTGCGCCTGGCAGTGCTAGACCAATAACATATGCATTTGCAATAATTGGAGATAATGCAGAACTGTATAATAAATTAAAATTTGTGCCCGAAATCTGTGGAACGTTTTCAACATATACGGTTAAATTTTCTGGTTTATCTGGGTCAATATCATATGCTAGAGGGCCAAATATTGTATCAGCATAATCACCGTTGTCAAACTTTTGTTGAGTAACAGTCGCTTGTCTATTTGTTTTTACAATTTCCCAAACATCGTTAATAAACACTTCTAATTCTCCGCCTGCACCTATTTCTGTATTATATCGCAATTCACCGTTTACTGGCGGGGCAGAACGCTGAGCTGCTGTACCGCGAGGCATTTGCATACCTTTTGTAGTTGATGTTATAATACGATCATCTGCTTCAACAGCAAAACGATCACTCATTGGATCTTTACGATGTATAGGGAGACGTTTATAAAATTTCATATTAGGCTGTGCTTACCGAACTAACTGTACATACAATAGTATTGGCTACGCTGGTTTGTGCATGAATAGAATCTAAATCTTCTAAAATTAATCTTTCAGTGTCTAAAACAAATGTTTCGCCTGGAGGCAATTCAACAGAACGCATAACTTGATTAGGATCAGTGCCGCCTGGATTCTGTGGGTACGGAACAACGTAAACATCAAGATACGCTGTGGAAGTAGTTGCTACATTGCAAAACAACATGGTAGTAATTGCCTGTTGACCACTTGCTAGAAATACTTGCGTAGTAGTTGTATTTGAAAGTTTTGAATTTGTAATCATTATTAATCCTTAAAATATTAAAGCGTAAATTAGTGCCTTCTTGCGACTAATAACTTCTTGATTGGTTACAGTACCGCCTGTGGAGCTAGATACATAAAATAAACCTGTGCCGCCGGCTGCTGGTTCACCTGTATAAAACGATACCTGCCCTGCATCTGGTGTTGGTACTCCGCTGGTCTGAAAGTAAGTAGGACTAGATAATATAATTTTTGTAGTTGTAGTATTATTAGTTGCAAGTACCAAATTTGAACTTGTACTAACTGGACTAATCGTATCTCCAGCTAATCGAATTCCGTTAAACTCAGCTACTGTTTCAGTAATCTTCATTGCTACAGTTCCGTCAGTTACGGGATTTGTAGTAATATCAATTGCTTCAGGATTAGCTGTTGCATTTAATACTAGAACTGCTTCACTTTCTGCACCAGGTGTATTATATGCATCAAAAAGAGTTAGATAACTTTTTCCAACTCGTATTCCGGGAGCAACGTTTCCGTTGTTAGTAATTAATTGTTTAACTTTAGCAAGGTTTGGAATATCATCATCATCAGTACACTGATTTTCGTATGACGATGTTCCAAACACGCTCATAACAGCAAATCTATTTTCAATTCCAAAGATATTTAATCTAGGGCCGGCCGCAGTGCCTGCGCCGATTGTTGAAGCAGAGTTTTCGTCTATACGAATAGCATTAATTTTAATAGCAGAATACTGTGCTTGAGATCCGTCTAGGCCCACACGAAATTCAAACTGCCCTTTTACTTTGTTACGTTGGCCTGAACCAGTCCATTCTGCAGTATCGTTCCATTCTAAGTAGGCTGCAATATTGGCATTATCTTTACTATTTGTGCGTCCACGAGAAATCTTAATACCGCTATTGCCGTTGTTAGATGTTACAGCACCTGATAAACTACCCGGTTCACCTGAATTAAGGGTAAGTGTTGTGTCTTTAATACTAGTATCTGAACTATCAATTTGACTAGTTGTACCCCTTACATCTAAATTTCCAAGGATTGTAACTTTACCATTACCAGAAGTTGGGCCAGTTGCGCCGCCACTAACGTCAAGAACCAGCTGGCCGCCAGTTCGGGTTTCTATTTTATAGTCTCCCTGTAATCGTAGTGTTTCGTTAGGTGTTGGCATTGAGTATTCCTTTCAACTATTTATTCTTAATAGACCGTAAGTAAAACAGAGTCTACTGCTATTCCGCAGTTATGTGGATAATAAGGATGGCTTTGAAACTGAAGGATTACGCCAAATGTAGGGTCTTGTAGCATTTCTGGTGTTAATTCTGTTTCCCATAAATCTGTTGAATTTCCATATGTTGTATTATTGGTTATAGTTAGGTGCCCTTCACTATCAGTAATATATCTAAAGTTGTTACTGCCTATTGCTTGCCCTTGATAAGTTAATTGTATTATTTTATCTACAATTCGACCGTTGCGTTGAGTCTGTAATGCAAGCATTATACCACTTATTGTTTCTGGTAGATCTGTCATCTGAAAATCTGTACATATTAAACTATATGTTTGATTTCGCAAATCACCAGTTGCAGGGTTAGATATGTGTACTAAAGATTTAACTGTCTGCCATCTTGAATCTAATAGAAATCCTGCGTTTGATGTATGATATGCTTGCCAAGGAATTTCATATTCGGGTATTTCACTGAATTGTTCTACACTATTAGGACGGAATGATATTGGCATTTAAAAGTTACTTAAGGTTGACATTAGATGAAACTTTTGTATCTGTTTTAAATCTTCGTTTATTTTTGCTACTTTTTGACTGCATAGTCTTTGCGCAGAAGGAGAACGTGTACTACGAGCTTCTACTTCTAATTGACTTAATTCTCTAACCATAGTAGATATATGGTTTAATATTCTTTTAACATCTGCTTCAAACATAGGAAGTAGTTTTCCAAGTTTGCGTATTTCTGTTTCTGTTTTGGACCAGTCTAGACTTGATTTAATTTCTAACATAATTAAGAAAGGGGGACGAATCCCCCTTATTCTTTTACTAATTAAACGCTTGCAATAGTTACCACTGTGCCAGTTGCTGAACCTAAAGTCCAACCAGTAGCACCTGTTGTAACACCATCAGCATCATTTGTCAATGTAACTAATGCAGTACTTGTACCATATTGGTTAACTAATGTTGCTTTGTGAGCAGTTAATTTAGTAACAAAATATGTTGAGCCACCAAAGTCAGTTGCAATAAGATTCATTTGGCCGGCAGCTAATGTATTGCTTGCTACTAGTTTAACTTGACCAGTACCTTCTGAATTACTAACTAGATAGCGACGTGAGCTTTCTTGTTTAAGAATGTCACCACCAGTAACCGCGGTAGTGCCACCGTCTTTTACTAGTAGATATGATGTAAATGCTATTGCGTTTTGTTTAGCACTTGTTAAACCAACAGTCTTAGCAAAACTTGCACCAACATCGCTAAATTGATATGAGTTAGTTGTTGTTGATGCTGTCATTGTTTTTGTCAATGTAACAGAGTTTGTACCAACGCTAGTAACATATGTGCTTGTTTGTACACCAGGAGACCCATCTAATCTCATACCAACATAGATACCAGCAACACTAGATACGGCTGTTAATGTAAACTCTCCGCTTGTTGCATCGGCAGTTGGATTAACTGTAGATGCTTTAGTTAATGTTACGGTTGGAGCACTTGTATATCCTGTACCTGGATTAGTAACAGTAACAGCAACGTTACCAGCAGTGTTGATACTGTAACCAATAGTTGCTGGAATACCGCCAGTAATTTGTGTACCGCCACCGATTGATACTGTAGTACCTTGTGAGTATAGTGTACCACTGTTAGAAATAGCAACAGTTACACCCTCGCCACCTAGACCAGATGTACCGCCAGTTTGCTCGTTGTCATACGGGCTGTTTGTATTACCAAAATATTTTTTATTAATAGGACGTCCCATTTTGTTTCTCCTTAAAGAATATAACGGCGTTCTAGGCCGTACGCGGTTAGATTTCCGCATAAAATCCACACCATGTGGATCGTACAGATATATTTAGCGGGAATGATCAATTCTATAAATATTCTATCATAAGGAACTATAATGAATTTTAATTTCACACAAGATAAACTACAACAATGCCTATCAAATAACAGAGAAATTGACCAATGGTTTCCGTTACTTGAGAAAGATTTAGAGTTTTATGAAATCAATACACTAGAGCGGGCGGCGGCATTCTTATCACAAACCGGGCACGAAAGCCTAAATTTTACTACTACACACGAAAACTTAAACTACGGTGCTCCGGGTCTTATGACTACATTTAAGAAGTATTTTCCCACTCAAGATCTTGCAGATGCATATGCTCGTCAGCCTGAAAAGATTGCTAACAGAGTTTACGCTAATCGTATGGGAAATGGTGATGAGGCGAGTGGAGATGGGTGGCGTTATCGTGGTCGTGGTATTGTTCAGCTTACAGGACACGACAACTATCGAGCCTGTTCGTTAGCAGTATTTCAGGATGAACGCTTGCTAGAATCGCCTGATTGGTTAGAGACTAAGGAAGGATGTGTAATAGGTGCTTGCTGGTTTTGGACAAGTAGATTTATCAACAAGGCCGCAGATGCTGAAGATACTGACGCTGTTACCCGCTTGGTCAACGGTGGATTGAATGGTATCGATGATCGCAGAGCTAGATACGAATCATATAAAACTATTTTAGCTGATTAAGCTGTTATACTAATTCCGCCACCGAACGTAATACCACCGCTAATTGATATGTTTACCGGCGGAAGCGTATAAACAATAATAATACCGCCTTGTGCGCCAACCCCGCCACCATAAACCGAAACACTAGTATTCTGCCCGCCACCTGCACCACCACCACCAAAAATACCGCCAACTGCACCATTAACAGTTGAACTAGCACCACCTCCACCACCGCCACCCATGCCGGCGTTTGCAATATCTGTTCCCGCACCGCCAATTACGGCGGCTGTTGAACTAGCCTTTCCGCCTCCACCACCACCATTAAATCCGCCAGTAGTGCCGCCGCCGCCGCCGGCATTGTTATTACCGCCTGTGCCTCCCAGTGCAGAAGAAGCATTTCCGCCGGCGAGTCCGCCACCATTTCCGCCGCCGCCGCCACCGGCTGCGTTAGCATTAACAGAGGAAGAAAATCCATTTCCGCCAGTTGCACCTAAACCTAGCGGACCACCTGCTCCACCGCCGCCGCCGCCGCCAGTTGCTTCTGTTGCAGTCGAAGTAGAACCCCGGCCGCCATCACCACCATTAAAAGTTGAACCTGTACCACCAGTACCACCAGTTGATGTTGGTGTAGTTGAAGAAGAGCCACCACCCCCGCCAGTAGTTGTATATGTTCCTGATTTAAATGTTGTTGCTCCGCCTGTGCCCCCGGCGCTAGGGCCAGCTGTACCGCCGGCACCGATAGCATAGGAAATAGTACCCGATAGTGTTACATTAGTTGCTGTTGTATAACCACCACCGCCACCACCGCCACCAGCCGCATGATTCGCTCCGGCTCCTGTAGCTACGCCACCACCGCCGCCACCAGCAAAAAGATGGATTTCGTTGTTGGAGTTATTCCAATCTGCCGGAACTGTCCACGATGTTCCGCTTGCTAGTACATAAATGTATTGAGAAGGTGTTGGTGCTTTTGCCGCTATACCTTGCACATTAGAACGTAAAATTGTGTTTGGGCCAGCATAAAAGACAACAGGAGTTAATGGTGCTGTTATATCTTGTACATCTAAATAATCAATGCTGAAAGTTCTGTTAGTAAGTGTTAATGTTCTTGCAGTTCCTGCTACAGATGAGCTTAAAGTTACTATGTTTCCAGCAGAGCCTGTTACACCCCAGTTAGCTATTGTTTGATTTGCGGCAAACTGTAATGTAAATGCTACAGGTCTAGTACTCAAAACTGTGCCAGTAAATGTATTTGCTCCGGTGATAGAATATACTGCTCCTGCTGGTGATGTTCCACCAATTACTAGATTATTATATGTTAATCCACCGCCTGCAAATACACGAGTTCCTACTAATGTTCCAGTCATTACAATAGTTGATCCAGTTGTAATTAATGATCCTAAGCCAGTTGTTGTGGCAAAATTCCAATATGTTCCAGCTGAGTTAGTTAGCGTTATTGTTGAATTACTAATATTAATAGATGGCGATGTTCCTGTTCCAGAATATGCAAATCCAATTATCTGCATATTTTTACTGTTTGAATTAAACGATCCATTAGTTACTGTTAATGAGGGCGCAGTAGCAGTTAACGTAATATCGTCAGCTAGTTGCACAGTGCCGCCTGGGCTATTAATTATTATCGGTTGAGTAAATGTAACGCCGTTACTAGTAATTGTTTGAGTGGTCCTACCGGCAAAAGTAAGAGCACCTGTTCCAGTTAAGGTTGTGCCTGTGCCGTTTAGCCAGTTGCTATAAATTGTAGGAGTGGTTGTGCCAGTTGCTAAAGTCATTGCGGTTGTACGACCAGACATATCTAGTGTGCCAATATTCCACCCTGTATTGATTGTAATTATACCCGTTACAGACCCACTGTTAGTAAATGTTGCAGTATCTTGCGGTAATGGAAAGTTAGCAGTTGCTGGTGTTCCTGTAGGAGTTGTTGCCCAGCCTGTAGCACTCCAGTTTTGTGCACCAGCTAAATTCCAATAAACTGTTTTAGACGCAGGAAAAGTTATTCCTGAATTACCTGTTGCATTGCCTAAATTTGTTCCAGACCATGTTGCTGTGCCGGCACCGGTAATATCTGTAAAATCTACGTTTGTTAGTGAAACTGCGGCTGCCGTTAAGGTGTACGGAGTTCCAACTATTACAGATTTTAACCAAATCCTGTTTGTAGGAGTAGCTCCACCAACAGTTAACGTACCATTAATTATTTGATTTGCTGAAAATGTATGGCTTATATACCCTACGCCAGATGGGGCACTAAACGATAAATTATTAAATGTGTTTGCTCCAGTAATATTGTATGTAGCGTTTGTTGAACTTACACCCGTAAAACTAACATTGTTGTAGGTTAGCCCGCCAAATGCTCCATAAGTAGAACCGCTAACTGTCCCAGTTAATGTTATTTGTGATGTATTGGCGTTAAATGTAAGTCCTGTTGTTGTTGCAAAACTCCAAGCACCGCTTAAAGTCACTGTTGAAGAACCCAATGTTAATGTTGCTGTGCCTGATGCAGAATAAGAGAAATTGCCGGCTATGGTTACCGTTTGATTATTTGTGTTTAATGATCCGTTGGTTAATGCTATATCACCACCACTTGTTGTAAAACTATCCTGTAGGGTCCACTCACCGCCAACACCATTAAAGATTGCGTAACCTATAGATTTACCATTTGTTGTAATTGTTTTACCGGTGGTTGTTGCGGCAAATGTTATGCCAGCGGTGCTGGAAATTGTAAAACTACCACCTGCCGGCAGAGACACACTGCCGTAAACATAGAATATACTACCGACGTTTGTTATAGTTATTGCCTGAGATGCTGTAACTGTAAGATTATTGCACCACAAATTACCAGAGGTACCGCTAATACTACCAGTGCCGGAAGCTGTGTCAATAATAACATTGTCGCCAGGCAAAGGATACCCAGCGCCGCCAGCGCCGCCAGACGATGTTGCCCAGTTAGTTGTTAAAGTTGTGTTCCAAGTGCCAGCGCCACCGACCCAATAATAAGTAGTTGCAGGTGTTATAGCAAATGCTATAGAAGTTAAAGAGCCAGAAACACTAAATGTTGCTGTTCTTGTTGTAGATGCTCCAGCACTAGCTTGTAATTCATCTACAATTAAAATACCATTAATAGGAGAACCAAGGTTTACTCTACTATTAGTCGAAGCCGGTTCTGTAAAAGTTCCAACTTGGTTACTTGAATAAAAACTAACTACGTAGTCATTAGGTCTTGTTGTTGTTAATGATGTTGATGTTGTTGACGTTCCAACAACTAAATTACCTGCACTTGCGGCTTCAATACCACTAGCACCACGATAAGCAAGCATCACTGCATTAGCCTGGGCTGATGCAACAGAAACAGTTACAGATGATTCACTTGCACTTGCAAATTTATAATAAACATATAATCTTGGTGCTGATGTATAACTAGCCTGTAGTGTCCAGCCAGCAGGAGTGGCTGGGGAAACGTTACTGCATCCAAGAAAAAGAACCAATAAATCCCCAGCAGCATAGCCAGCAGGAACAGCTACAGTCGGATTTGTTCCCGATGCTACTGTACCTGCGGCTACGAATGCAATAGCCATTAATTACTCACAGGTGGAATAAAGTTTGTACCGTCCCAAGTATAGCCAATATCGCAAAATGGAATAAGAACTAGAGTACAGCCGTCGGGTGGGGTGTCTGTAGACTCAGCTACAATAATGTTTACCACTAGACCGTCTGCGTTTATCACTGCACAATTACTCATAGAAACTCCGTTAGTATATTATCTATTATTTAGTGGCGGTATATCTACAGTTGGATCCGCCTGTTATACTTGACATTAATTTGATATAGCCCATGTTCCAGCAAGAATAGACTGACTTTCGGCACCAACAACAACAAATTTTCCAGTGGTAGGACTGACAGCTATTCCGTAATATGAATAGAACTCAGTATTGAAAACAGTACCCGTTGGTGTAGACCAGGTTGAACCATTGGTGCTGGTACTATAAAGAGCAGTGATTTGAGGTATTGGAACCCCATAGGGCGAGCCAACTGCTACAAAGGTACCTGCTGTATTCACAGCCACTCCGCGTACCATAAAATCAGTAGTAACCCCGGCCATACGTGCTGGAGTGGTCCAGGTCGAGCCATTGGTACTAGTAGCGTACATTGGTCCTCCGCTAGCTATGTAGGGCGCATAGCCGGTTTCAAAACCAACCGCAACAAATCTTCCAGTAGAACTAACACAGATTGATGATGGATTAAATTGAATAGTTTGACCAGGCATAGCCACAGGAGTGCTCCAGGTGGTGCCATTGGTACTAGTGGCATAGATAGCATAATAGGTAGTAGCGTCTTGACCGACTGCTACAAACAGACCAGAGCTGTTGACTGTGATTGCTGTCATAATCCCAGCAGCAGTAGTGCCGTTTATTGCAGTAGGAGTGCTCCAGGTTGTTCCATTGCTGCTGGTACTATATACCGGAATTACACTATCTGATCCTACTGCTACAAACAGCCCTGAATTATTAACTGCGGCCGAATATATAACGGTATTGCTGGTGGCTGATGGAAAAGTTACCGGAGTGCTCCAGGTTGAGCCATTGATACTGGTACTATACGCTGCTATATTAGTACTATTATCATTGCCAACTGCTACAAAGCGACTACTTGAGCTGACTGCAATATTTATAAAACGGTATTGGGTGCTGGTGCCCGCTACTGCTGCAGGAGTGCTCCAAGTGGTGCCATTGGTACTGGTGGTATATACTGGGATACCGGAGCCATTTCTTCCAATGGTCACAAACAGCCCTGAACTATTAACTGCAACACATTCGGCGCCATAACCGCTTATACCGTTAACGCTATAGCCATCAGTGTTATTAAAAAGTGATGGAGTGGTAAAAAAATTAAGAGGGGCGGCAGGGGCGGCTGGTGCATCAACTCTAAGAATTGAAACTCCATTACCAATGGTAATTCCGCTGCCTATAGCAAGAAGAGGAAGAGGAGTAACATAAATTGACCATCCGGTATTATTTCCAGCATTTACGTTTGTTGCCGCAGAAGCATCAAATGTTGCACCACCAATGGCTGTAGAATCTCGTATGCTTAGATATGTTGCTGTTACAGTGCCGCTGGCCTGACTAATAGTTGCTGTGGCGCCCGGGGATGTACTGGTTAAATATTTCAGTGTTGTTCCAGAAGTTATAAACGATCCTATTGAACTAATTACACCAGTTTTAAATTGTATAGTACCATTAGAAAATGTAAATGTTTTTGTTGACCCCTGAGTTAGGTGATCGAATGACCAAATTCCTCCTAGTCCATTAAATGTAAGATTAAAGTCTAGCGTATGTCCCCAGGTGAAGATTTGACTCGTTCCGCTAGTGGCTAGGAAAGTCCAGGTTTGTGTACCAGCGGTTAAGGTCATTGTCGATCCTAAGTATATACTCCCGTAGTAAATATTAAATGAAGTAGCGGCCAGTGTCCCAGTAAACCCTGAAAAATCTAAAGAGCCAACATGACTGTTAGCAGTGATGGAAATAGTATCTGATCCGGAAAAAGCAAATGAGGCAGCAGTGGCGCTGCTGCCACCGGAGGTACTTCCAGAGGCAATAGTTCGAGTGCCGGCCGCTGACCCTGTGAGATAAAAAACACCCGAGTTCCCTGTATAAGAAAGGCTGGTGGCCTGAGCGACAGAAAAAACTGTTCCACTAGTAGCCGATATTTGTATGCTGCCGGGCAATGTGCCAAAGGCTACTACTCTAGTACTAGACCCACTGCTTGACCAAAAACCAACAACTAACACATTATTGTTTATATCTAAAGTTCCCGAACTAAGGGTAAAAGTTCGATTTGAAGCCATGGTTAGATTATCTACTAACTGTACCGTTCCCGTTCCGGTCATCTGAATGCCATGATTTATAGTAACGCCGTTGGTAGTAACAGTAGATGTGCCACTACCGGTAAAATTCCAAGCTCCGGCAACGCTAGCAGTAGCAAAATTAGATGCAGGTATTGATATATTGCCAGTTACTGTTAGGGTAAAGGTACCTGGACTAAAAGTCATTAAGCCATCAAGGCCCGAGGCTGTGAAATTTTGACAATTACCGATTGCTGTTAGTGTAACTGTAAATGCTCCAACACCAGTATTAGAGTTAGCATCAAAAACTACGTTGTCAGTAGTAGTAGGTATATTAGCCGCATTAGGTGTACCGTTAGACGCAGTGGCCCAGTGATTGGTAGAATCACTCCAGTTGCCTGTTCCGCCGACCCAAAAGTATGTTGCCATAAGATATCCGTTAAACTAATATTTAGCGGCGGTTAGGCTTGTGATCTACAGTTTGAGCCGTGCCAGCGGTCGTGTAGATGCTTGTGCATACTTTTATTACAATGAGTACACGTAGTTTTGTTAGCTTCTTTAATGGATGCTATTAAGTCTTTTTGTTCTTGGCTCATCGGCACCCCTTTATTAGGAGACGGCTTTCCTTTATTTTTTGCTCCGCATTTTGCACGTTCTTCTGCAGAAAGAGTTTTACCCCAGCGATGGTGTTTTTCTTTAGAATTAGCTTCAGAATTTTTTTGTCGATGTTCGTCGGTTTGTTTACGACCTTTATTTTTTCCAATCATAATAATTTTCATTTTATTACGGTGTTCTTCTGTTTTAGGAATACCTTTGTGAGTATTACTAATTGCTAGTCGACCATTTGGAGTAGTAACTTTATATCCAGCAATATTGGCATTATACCAAATATCTTGGCGTTTTAATACATCACATCTACGTAGTACTTTTGTTTCCCAAATTATTGCGTGTTCTGCATTATCAAAGGTTTTTCTTATCTCCCATTCAAAAGAATCTATACCATGTTCTTTTATTAGATCTTTAATCTGTTGACTACTGGTTTTGTATTTTATCATAAAGTCTTCAATAGGAGTTCTTTTTAATCTAATGTTTTTAAATCTCACACCATAATAAACTTTACCAGTAGGTTTAAATTTTAGTAGATAGGTATATGCTCGATAAGTGTTCATACTATTATTTATATGATTGCAACCTTACCAAAATAAATTATTTTAGTCAACAAAAAACACTCCGAAGAGTGTTTTTGTTTTGTTGCTTTGTGTAGCTTTGGATTACTTGAATGAAACGTTTGCACTAGTGATGCTAACTTTTCCTAGATAATCTGCGGCGTTTCCAAGGCTTGATGCCGTGTTAGTGAGTTCTACATACCCGTAACGAGTTAAGAAACCAACTACTGGTTCGAATGTTGTTGGATCAAGAACAACACCAGATGACATCAAAGGAATGTATGGGCAATAGAATGCTGCCGCATCAGCCTCTGAAGCACCTTTGTAACCAATCAATACTTGATTG
>SESB01000112.1_pt1 | contig 57827 bp, 55 predicted proteins | sample 3171441 | NCBI WGS metagenome assembly SESB01 (sample SAMN06051867, study PRJNA518727) | freshwater metagenome | biome: subpolar coniferous forest; feature: holomictic lake; material: water; isolation source: holomictic Lake 227, 6 m depth | place: Canada: near Kenora, Ontario | collected...
GCCGCGCGAGGCTTTAAACACCAACGCTTCAAATCCTGGCGTAATCGACGTGCCGAGTTCATCGCTCAAGGCTTGAGCGCGAGCAATCACTTCTTGCGGATCGGAAATATCAGCAGGAGTAATTTTGTTTATCACATCATCTGCACTGTAACCGAGCATACGCTCTGCGCCGACGTTGAAAATTTGAATCACACCTTTTGCATCGGTGGCAATACTGGAAAAATTAGCACTATTGAAAATGGCACTTTGCAACGCGCCGGCTTTGAGTAACGCTTCATCTGAAGCGATTACTTTTAAAGACCGTTTAGCGTTGGGCATGTCATCGACCGTTGATGAGAGAGGAGAGATTTTCTTTATCATAAGATTTGGATTTGCCTTAATAGAAACCGTAAAGAATACAGAAGCGAGTTTCGGCTATTTTACACATCAACGTGATTCAACTGGTATTTTTTCACTCGATACCGCAATGTTTCGCGGGTGGTTCCTAATGCTCGCGCCGCCGCCATTAAATTGTTGTCTGCACGTTCCAACGCCGTTTTGATAATAAATTTATCCATATCATCCAACGCCATACTACCATCAAGCGGCAAATGTAAATGCGTTGTGTCAGCAGTCATGATGTTTTCAGCTGGTTTTCCGAGTTGCAACCATTGCACCGGAAAAATCGTATCATCGGCAAATAATACACAACGCTCAATCACATTTCGCAGTTCGCGCACATTGCCGCGCCAATCATGCGCTTTGAGCTTTTGCCACACTTCAGCGGGAATTTGTTTAACGTGCTGACCCGCTTTCGCGTTGTATTCCGCGACAAATAACGGCACCAGTTCATCTAAATCATCCACGGCTTCGCGCAATGGCGGCAAATTTACACAAAAAACATTTAAACGATGATACAAATCTGCACGAAAAGTTCCCGCTTTCGCCATACTTTCTAAATCTCGATTACTCGCGGCGATAATTTGCACATCGACGCTAATTTCTTTTTCGCTGCCAAGTCGTCGAACTTGGTGATCTTCAATAACTTTTAATAATTTGGCTTGTAAATCCAACGGCATTTCGCCAATTTCGTCCATGAATAACGTACCGCCATCTGCTTGTTCTAATAAGCCGCGATGTCGTCCCGTTGCACCGGTAAAAGCCCCGGCTTCGTGTCCAAATAATTCAGATTCCAACAATTCGCGCGGCAATGCCGCACAATTCACTTCAATCATCGGTTGCGACGCTCGTGATCCGCCGTAATGTAGAATTCGCGCAATCAAACCCTTTCCGGTTCCCGTTTCACCGCCAATAATCAACGCACTAAACGGCACTTGCGTCAGTTTCGCCAATAATTGCCGAACGGCGTGGGCTTGCGAACTGTGTCCGACAAAGGCTTCGGGTGAATAACGCCGATGCCCTTGTTTCGTTTGGTCGATAACGCGCCGCCGCATGGACGCACTTCGTGCCGCGCTGGTAATAACTAAATCGAGGCGATCCAAATCACACGGTTTTTCCAAAAAATCGTACGCTCCTAAACGCAACGCCCGCACCGAATCTGGCACGCTGCCAAATCCGGTTAAAAATATCCATTCCGCGATGCTCACCAGCTTTTTCATTTTCTCCATAAAATCGAGCGCGTTGCCATCGGGCAAATTCATATCCGATAAAATCAACAGCGGCTCGATGGTTTTAGACACTAAAAGCTCTTTCACCTCGTTTAGCGTTGTCGCTAAAACGACTTCCCAACCCATTTGTTTATAATGGCGCGAGAGTTCAAAACCCAACAATTTTTCATCTTCAATAATTAACAGCGTTTTTATCATGCGTTGTGTTACCTCTGGAATAGCGTTTGTCGTGGCTAAAATTACTTTTTTGCCGAATGATAAATGGTGTCGGGATTTTTCAAAACCGCCTCAACAGTTTGCCATTCGCCCTCAATCAATTGCCGATAAAAACAGCTTTCGCGTCCGGTGTGACAAGCAATTCCACCTTCCTGTTCGATTTTCAACAGCAACACATCTTCATCGCAATCTATTTGAATGCTGATAATTTTTTGTTGATGACCGGATTCTTCGCCTTTGCGCCACAATTTTTGACGTGAACGCGACCAATAAACCGCGTAACCCTTTTCAACCGTCAACGCCAACGATTCCCGATTCATCCACGCAAACATTAACACTTTTCCCGTGGTCGAATCTTGTGCAATCGCTGGAATTAAACCGTCTTCAGTGAAGCGAATTTCATCCAACCAACTCACAAACGCACCTCAATTCCCCGTTCACGCATGCGTTGTTTGGCTTGTCCAATCGTGTATTCGCCAAAATGAAAAATACTCGCCGCCAAAACGGCATCGGCTTTACCTTCCAAAATGCCAGCGGCTAAATGGTCTAAATTCCCCACACCACCTGACGCAATGACGGGAACAGAAACGGCTTCGCTGACTGCGCGAGTTAATGGCAAATTGAAACCGGATTTCGTGCCGTCTTTGTCCATGCTCGTTAAAAGAATTTCGCCTGCGCCAAAAAGCACCATTTTTCGCGCCCATTCGACTGCGTCTAAACCGGTTGGTTTCCGTCCGCCATGAGTGAAAATTTCCCAACGATTGGGTTCGCCTTCGCCGCTGACTTTTTTCGCATCAATTGCCACAACGATACATTGTGAACCAAATTTGTCGGCGGCTTCTTTGACGAAATCGGGATTGAAAACCGCCGCGCTGTTGATACCGACTTTGTCTGCGCCAGCGTTGAGCATTCGGCGAATATCTTCCAAAGTACGAATACCTCCGCCAACCGTCAACGGAATAAATACTTCGCTGGCAACTTGTTCGACAACGTGAACCATTGTGGCGCGATTATCGTGCGTCGCGGTGATGTCTAAAAAAGTGATTTCGTCTGCGCCTTCGCGGTCATAACGTCGCGCGATTTCAACAGGATCGCCCGCGTCGCGAATGTCTACAAACTGCACGCCTTTGACCACGCGCCCATTGTCCACGTCTAAACACGGAATAATTCGTTTTGCTAAACTCATTTTGATTTCCTAAAATTGGTCTGCAATTCGTTGACCTTCGGCAAAATCTAACGTGCCTTCATAAATCGCACGTCCTGTAATTGCGCCCATAATGCCGTCGCTCGCCACTTTTCCGAGCGCGTAAATATCGTCTAAATTGGTAATGCCGCCCGACGCAATCACGGGAATTGAAATCGCTCGCGCCAATCGCGCTGTGGCTTCGACGTTCACGCCTTGCATCATGCCGTCGCGGGAAATATCGGTGTAAATAATCGCGGCAACGCCATTTTCTTGAAATTCTAACGCTAATTCGATTACGTCGAATTGTGAAACCGTTGCCCAACCGTCAGTTGCAACTTTGCCATCTTTTGCGTCTAAACCGACCATGACGTGACCAGCGAATTTTGCTGCCATTTCACGGACAAATTGCGGTTCTTGAACGGCTTTTGTACCGATAATTACATATTGAACGCCTGCATTTAAATACGCTTCAATCGTGGCTTCGTCACGAATTCCGCCGCCAATTTGTACGGGTAAATTCGGATACGCTTTAGCAATTGCGTGAACAACTTCGGCGTTGCGTGGTTTTCCGGCAAACGCACCATCTAAATCCACCAAGTGAATCCGTTTCGCGCCGGCTTCAACCCAACGTCCCGCCACTTCAACAGGATTATCTGAAAATACGGTGTCATCGTCCATGCGCCCTTGACGTAAACGCACACATTTTCCTTCTTTTAAATCAATCGCGGGGATTAGTAACATAAAATCTCTCTCTTTTTTTGTGAATGGTAAAAATAAAAAACGTGACAAAATCACGTCCTAAAATCAGTAGTGATTAAATTTTTAAGCAAATCAATCAAACTTTGACCTACAGAATGCGCTAAATTGACTGGCACAGCGTTACCAATTTGCCTGTACTGTGCTGCCATTGAACCTGAAAATTGCCAATTATCTGGAAACGTTTGAATTCTCGCATATTCCCGCACGGTTAAAGGTCGTGTTTCGTCAGGATGACAACGCTCAGTTTGATTTTGTGCGGGTGAACACGTCAATGTTAAACTAGGTTCATTCCACGATAACCGCCGCGCCATTCCTGTTCTACCACCGCCCATAAAATAACTTTTTTTCATGTACTCGCGCTGTATTTCTTCGGGTAAATGTCGCCAACAACCGCCAGCGGGTACTAAATCTAAAACAGCTTTTTTTTTCAATGGATAAATCTGCCCTTCAGATTTTGGCACATCGCAATCATATAAAGCTCCCGCTTTTAACGCATCGTGCAAATTCATAATTCGTTCATGCGATTTGGGCAATTCAAATGAGGCTTCGCCCACTAAATCATTTCGCACACCAATCAAAAATAAGCGTTCACGTTTTTGCGGCACATTGTAGTTAATCGCTTTTAAAACATTCGATGCCAGCAACGTGTAACCCAAATCAGCAATCACATTTTTGATTGTTGCTAACGTTCGCCCATCATCATGACTCAATAAACCGCGTACATTTTCACCTAAAAAAACGCTGGGTTGAACCTCTTTAATGGCGCGAGCAAATTCAAAAAATAATGTCCCGCGCACATCCTCAAAACCTCGTTTATTGCCTGCATAAGAAAAGGCTTGGCAGGGAAATCCGCCTGACAAAAAATCTACGTTACCACGATACGGAGTGAAATCAATTTGCGAAATATCGCCTTCAACTACATTCCAATTTGGGCGATTGTGGCGCAAAGTTGCACAAGCGTGTTTGTCGATTTCATTCAGCAAAACAGCGTTGAAACCGGCTTTTTCTAAACCTAATGCCAAGCCGCCCGCACCAGCGAATAATTCAATTGACCGAAAATTCATACGTTAAAATTCTCGAAACCTTGGTATTTTTTGAACGCCAGTAAATAGAGGCTTTTCATTAAATTGGGGGATATTTTTTCAAGCTCGGCAAAAACCGTATTGACACTATTTTTTTGTTTCATGGTAGCAATAACATCTTCAATTACCGTCGGCAATTTTTCGCACAATTGTTTAAACGCAGTTTGTTCGCCTGTCACTAACGCATAAAATTGGTCAATTGAAACCCGCCGGATATTTTCACTTTCAACTCGATCACCGTCTAAACTCACAATCCATTTTGCATTTTGGCTTTTCGTTGCGATTACTTCAACCAATAGACACGTTGCTGTTGGCTCTTTAATTAACACGGACTGCATTCGCATATACGTTTTTTGCGAAGACGATGAATTCATGGTGTTGTGCTTATTTTTCATTTCGACATAGATTTTTTGCGCGTCATTTACAACGTCAAAACCTGTTTCTGGCACGCGCCAACCATCGCCAATATATTTGAAAATGTTTTGATGAAAGTAGCCAATATGATTGGTATTCGATTTATCCAATTGCCGCAAAATTTCAAATTCGATTACGTCGCGGATATTTTTGTCGTAAACCTTTGCATCAAACGTAAGTTTAATGGGGTCAATAATATTTTTGTTGAAGTCATCTAAATCAATCGTAAAGCGGTATTTTTGAATTGTTTCTTGAACGTGATTAAACAAATCGATGTCGCTAATAAAAGCTAAGTTGTAAGTGGTCATTGAATTTTAATGTATTGTCCATGTTCTTTGATAATGAAACGTAATTTTTCGCGTGGGTGATTATTTAGCATTTTTCAATTTCATCGTGAGTTAAACCTGTCACCTTCGCAATCGTTTCGATTTCCAACCCTTCGGCTAACATTCCTTTTGCGATGGTGTGTTTGGCTTTCAATTCACCTTCGGCAAGTCCTTCGGCAAGACCTTCGGCAAGACCATCCATTCGTGCTGTTTGAAGCACATTATTACGCCTGTGGATTTCCATTTCTTCCGCTTCATACATTTCGAGTTCTTTGGCAGACCATTTATGTTGTGCGGCGACTTCGTAAGCCAATCGTAAAGCGGACGTGTTGGTATTTTCTGGAATGTGATCCAACTTCATCGCTTGTTGAATAAAATAAATCCATTTATCCGCAACGGTGTCGAGTTCATTTTCAGACTTTGTAAATTTTGGCAATTCCACAAAATTAAATTCTAACTCTTTTAAATCGTGTTGCTTCGTTTCACTGTTTAAAATTAAATGCCGAGAAAAATGCGATTCATGGTCGAAGGCTTCAAAATTTAAAATACCCAGAAAAATAACGGGTTTAAGCTCCTGATAATTACCACCGATGGACAACTGTTGACTGTAGGCTTTGCTGCTATAAAACATGGCGCGTTGAGAAAACCAGGTTTCTTTTGCGACTTGCATTTCAATTAAAAATTCACGTTTCGACTGGTCTTTCGCTTTAATATCAAGACTGGTGCTTTTCAAACCGTAAATTTTAGGTGGTTGATAAGTGTCCGCAATTTCAACGCTTTCAATCGGATAATCCAATTCTAAAATTTCGTTTAGGAATTCAATCAAAATGCTTTTATGAGCGTTATTGCCGAAGATTTTTTTAAACGCAATATCTGTTTTTGGGTCTACGAATTTCATTGATACAAGCCTCTTTTGTTGACTAAAAAAACAAAACGCCTTGACGGTTTTTTTAACCATTCAAAGCGTTTTCAAAATTACGAAATTCGCAAACTTTTATTCCATTCGATAATTCGGTGCTTCTTTGGTAATCGTTACGTCGTGAACATGACTTTCGCGCATTCCAGCCGACGTGACACGAACGAATTGCGCTTTTTCATGCAAAATTTCAATCGTCGCACAACCGGTATAACCCATGCTGGCACGAATTCCACCGAGTAATTGATGCACCACCGCTAACAAACTACCTTTATATGGCACGCGCCCTTCGATACCTTCGGGGACTAATTTTTCAACCGAATCCGCAGATTCTTCTTGAAAATAACGGTCGCTTGAACCTTGCGATTGCGACATTGCGCCCAGTGAACCCATGCCACGATACGATTTATACGAACGCCCTTGGAATAATTCCACTTCGCCAGGAGCTTCTTCCGTTCCGGCAAATAATCCGCCAAGCATGACGGCGTGTGCGCCCGCTGCTAAGGCTTTCGCTAAATCGCCTGAATAACGCACACCGCCATCGGCAATAATCGTTACGCCAGTGCCTTTCAACGCTTCGGCAACATTGCTGACCGCTGTAATTTGTGGCACGCCAACACCTGCCACAATCCGTGTCGTGCAAATCGAACCAGGCCCAATTCCTACTTTTACACCATCTGCGCCCGCCTCCACTAATGCCAAAGCCGCTGAAGCGGTAGCAATGTTGCCACCAATGACTTGCAAATTTGGGTAATTTTGTTTCACCCAACGCACGCGATCTAAAACACCTTGCGAATGTCCGTGCGCGGTATCGACAATAATTACGTCCACGCCCGCTTCAACTAATGCCGCGACACGTTCTGCGGTATCACTACCTGTTCCAACTGCTGCGCCCACACGCAAACGCTCTAAATTATCTTTGCTGGCATTTGGATAATCTTTGGCTTTTTGAATATCTTTCACCGTAATCAAACCGCGCAAATGAAAGTTTTCATTCACCACCAACACTTTTTCAATACGATGTTTGTGCAATAACGCCAAAACATCTTTACGATCCGCGTTTTCGTTCACGGTAATCAAACGTTCTTTCGGTGTCATCACGCTGGAAACTGGCTCATCAAAACGAGTTTCAAAACGTAAATCACGGCTGGTCACAATTCCCACCAATTCATCGCCTTGAACAACAGGAACGCCCGAAATTTTATTCGCTTGCGTGAGTGCTAATACGTCACGAATACTAACATTTGGCGCAACGGTGATAGGATCTTTAATCACGCCCGTTTCGTATTTTTTAACACGATGCACTTCTAATGCTTGTTGTTCAACCGTCATATTTTTATGAATAATCCCGATACCGCCTTCTTGAGCAATAGCAATTGCCAAACGCGATTCGGTTACGGTATCCATTGCCGCCGATACAAGCGGAATATTGAGCTTAATGCCGCGTGTCAATTGGGTTTGCATCGAGACTTCGCGAGGCAAAACTGTTGAGTGTGCGGGAACTAATAAAACATCGTCAAACGTCAACGCTTCTTGAATAATCTGCATAAATATCAAACCTAATTGTTAATAAAACAACGCCACATCATAGGGCGAAAATTGCCACACTTTAAAAAAATAACCCGTCAATCGGTGACGATGCGGAGGCAAATCGTTTGCGCGGCATTCGACCGGCTAAAAATGCTTCGCGTCCGGCTTGAATGCCTTTTCGCATTGCCGAAGCCATTAAAATTGGATTTTTGGCTTCCGCAATCGCGGTATTCATTAGCACGCCCGCGCAACCTAATTCCATTGCCAATGCGGCATCAGACGCGGTACCTACGCCGGCATCCACCAAAATCGGTACATTCGCATTTTCGACAATCGTTAAAATGTTGTACGGATTACGAATGCCCAAACCTGAACCGATTGGCGCGGCGAGCGGCATCACCGCGACACAACCCATTTCTTCCAACCGTTTTGCCGCAATTGGGTCGTCATTGGTATAAACCATCACTTCAAAGCCTTCGCGCACTAAAATTTCAACGGCGATATACGTTTCAGCGACGTTTGGAAACAGCGTTTTTTGGTCGGCTAAAACTTCTAATTTCACCAAATTGTGTCCGCCCAATAATTCACGCGCCAATCGACACGTCCGTACTGCTTCTTCTGCGCTGTAACAGCCAGCGGTGTTTGGCAAAATGGTATATTTGTCGGGTGAAATCACGTCAAGCAAATTGGCTTCGTTCGGATTTTGCCCGATATTTGTGCGCCGAATAGCCATCGTCACAATCTCCGCGCCACTCGTTTCAATCGCTAAACGAGTTTCTTCTAAATCTTTATATTTTCCCGTGCCAACCAATAAGCGCGATTGGTACAATTTTCCAGCAATTAAAAATGAATCGTCTTGTCCACCGCCAATCGCGTGAACAATTTCTAATTTGTCATTAGCATTTAAAAGGTGCGTGGCGAAATTTTGAAACGGTAAAATTTCTTCGTTTAATTCCAAAGCGATTTTTTTATCCATTAAACCTAATTCGGTAACGACATTTGCAACGGTGCTATTTTCAACCACTTCGCGTCCGTCACCGTTGATATAAATCATCATATTTTAATACTCCGTCTTTTTTGAACTGCCTTCGCAAGCGTTTTTAACAGTGGCAACGTATCATTCCACGACAAACACGCATCGGTAATGCTTTGACCGTAAACCAATTCTTGCCCTTGAACAACTGATTGTGAACCCGATTTCAAATGACTTTCAATCATCACGCCCATAATTCGTTTATCACCATTGGCAATTTGTGCAGCAACATCGTCACCGACAATCAATTGACGTTGGCATTGTTTCAAACTGTTTGAATGACTGAAATCAATCATGATGTTGGGGTTTAAATGTGCTTTTTCCATACCGTGCGCGACTTGATTCACATTAACGGCATCATAATTTGGCTGATGATTTCCACCGCGTAAAATAATATGCACATCTTCATTTCCCGTGGTCGAGAAAATCGCCGAATGTCCCGCTTTCGTCAACGATAAAAAGTGGTGCGGACTCATCGCCGCGCCAATCGCATCAATCGCAATTTTAATTGTGCCGTCGGTGGCATTTTTGAAACCTACTGGACAGGATAACCCTGACGCTAATTCGCGATGCACCTGACTTTCAGTCGTTCTCGCGCCAATCGCCCCCCATGCAATTAAATCTGAAACATATTGCGGCGTAATTAAGTCCAGATATTCGGTCGCAGCAGGAATGCCCATGTCATTCACATCGAGCAATAATTGCCGTGCAATTCGTAAGCCTTTGTTAATGTTAAAACTCGAATCCAAATCGGGATCATTGATTAAACCTTTCCAGCCAACCGTCGTGCGGGGTTTTTCAAAATAAACGCGCATGATAATTAACAAATCGTCGCTTAACTCCACCATCACACTTTTTAATAAATGGGCATATTCGTGTGCGGCTTTCGTGTCGTGAATCGAACAAGGCCCAACAACGACCACCAGACGATCATCGTTTCCAGTCAAAATATTATGAATCGCCTGACGTGCTTGAAATGTTGTGTGCGCGGCATTTTCAGAAAGCGGCATTTCCGTGTGAACTTCCGACGGCGCAATCACTTCTTTCATACCTGAAATGCGTAAATCGTCGGTATTGTATTTTTGCAAAATAATATTCTCCTAATTTTTGATTATTCGACCGTGACAGATTTCGCTAAATTGCGCGGCTGATCGACATCTGTACCTTTTAAAACCGCAACGTGATACGAGAGTAATTGTAACGGCAATGTGTAAAGTATCGGTGAAATGTGATTATCGACTTGCAGCACTTTTATAATTTGCACATTTTCGTCGGGCGTGGGCGACAGCGTTTCGTCCATAAATACAATCAATTGCCCGCCGCGTGCAGAAACTTCCTGCATATTCGATTTTAACTTTTCCAACAAACTGTTATTGGGCGCAACCGTAATCACAGGCATATCGGCATCAATCAACGCGAGCGGTCCGTGTTTTAATTCGCCCGCAGGATAGGCTTCCGCGTGAATGTAAGAAATTTCTTTCAATTTCAACGCGCCTTCCATCGCAATCGGATAATGTGACCCGCGTCCCAAAAACAGCGCGTGATGTTTTTCCGCAAACTGTTCTGCCAACATTTCGATTTCTTTATCGAGCTGTAACACTTGTTCCATTTGGCGCGGCAGTTTAAACAATTCGTCCGTAATGTGTTGTTCTAACGTTTCATTTAATTCAAACCGTCGTCCAATCGCTAAAACCAACAACATCAACGACACTAATTGCGTGGTAAATGCCTTGGTTGAAGCCACGCCGATTTCAGGCCCCGCACGGGTTAGTAAAACCAAATCCGACTCTCGAACGAGCGAACTTTCTGGCACATTGCAAATCGCCAGCGTGTGTTTTGCACCCAAACGTTTTGCTTCTTTTAATGCCGCCAATGTGTCCGCCGTTTCGCCAGATTGTGAAATGGTTACGACTAATGTATCAGGAGCTAAAACGGGGTGACGATAACGAAATTCACTCGCCACTTCGATGTTGCACGGCACACGCGCTAATGCTTCAAACCAATAACGTGCGACTAAACCTGCGTGATAACTTGTGCCGCACGCTAAAATTTGCACCGATTTAATACCGTCGAAAATCCGCGCGGCATCAAAACCAAACGCGCTATCTTGCACACGCTGATTGATAAAACGCCCTTCTAACGTTTGTGACACCGCGAATGGCTGTTCGTAAATTTCTTTGAGCATGAAATGGCGATAATCACCTTTTTCAACAGCATCTGCTTTGAGCTGACTTTCTTTAATCGGACGTTGTACGACATTATTTTGTGCGTCATAAATAGTGAGCGAGTCAATTTTAATTGCCGCAATATCGCCTTCTTCCAAGAAAATAAAACGCTGTGTCACAGGCAATAATGCCGCCACATCGGACGCGACAAAATACTCGCCAATTCCAATACCAATTACAAGCGGACTGCCTTTACGGCATGCAATCAAGGTGTTAGGTTCATCGTTCGACATAATCGCTAACGCATACGCGCCTTCCAATTTTGACAACGTTGCTTTGACCGCCTGCAACAAATTAAGCGACGTTTTTAGCGCGTGATAAATTTCATGCACAATCACTTCGGTGTCGGTTTCGGACGTGAATTCGTAATGATTTTGGCGTTGTTCAGCGCGAAGCTGTTCGTGATTTTCGATAATGCCATTATGAACCACGGCGACGGCATTGCAACTAATGTGCGGATGGGCGTTTTCCTCACTGGGTTTACCGTGCGTTGCCCAACGAGTGTGGGCGATACCGATATTTCCCGACGTTGGATTTTCACGCAAAAGCATTTCCAAACCGCTGACTTTACCGACCGCACGTTGACGCACAATGGTTTGCTGGTGTAACACTGCCAATCCAGCCGAATCATAACCCCGATATTCCAGCCGCTTTAGACCTTCCAGCAGAATTGGAATCACGTTGCGTTGCGCGATGCCAGCGACGATACCACACATTATAATTTCTCCTTTTTGACGGGACGTTGCCAGCTTTCGAGTGACATTTGTTTGCTTCGACTAAGCGTTAATTGATTGTCTGGTGTGTCTTTAGTGATCGTTGAACCTGCGCCAATTGTCGCATTTTTGCCAATGGTGACGGGTGCAACTAATTGTGTATCTGAACCAATGAATGCGCCATCTTCAATAATAGTTTGAAATTTATTTGCGCCGTCATAATTGCAAGTAATTGTACCCGCGCCGATGTTAACTTTCTTACCAATTAAACTATCGCCGATGTAGCTCAAATGATTGATTTTACTGCCCTGCCCGATGATAGATTTTTTTATTTCGACAAAATTACCAATATGCGTGTCAGTTGCTAAAATCGTTTCGGGGCGTAACCGCGCGAAAGGACCAATGCGGCTATTTGCCCCAATGACGGCATCTTCAATGACGCAATTTGCTAAAACAATCACGTTGTCGCCAATCGTCGCATTTTTAATTGAGCAATTTGCACCGATGTTCACATTATTGCCAAGTCGATTTTCACCTTCAAAAATCACATTAACGTCAATTTCAACGTCTTGTCCAACTTCTAATAAACCACGCAAATCAAATCGCGTCGGGTCACGCAACGTCACACCTTGACGCATTAAATTTTGTGCTTGTTGCAACTGATAAACACGTTCTAAATGCGCCAGCTGTAATTTATCATTCACGCCCAACACTTCGTCTTCACTTTCTGGTGAACAGGTCGCAATTTCAAAACCATCGGCAACGGCTAACGCAATAATGTCCGTCAAATAATATTCGCCTTGGGCGTTGTTGTTATTGAGTTGCGACAGCCATTTTTTCAACGCTTTGCCTTGCATGGCTAAGATTCCCGTATTGCCTTCGGCAATTTTTTTTTCTATTTCGGTTGCATCTTTTTCTTCGACAATTCGTAACACTTTCCCCGAATCATCTCGCACAATTCGCCCGTAGCCTGTTGGATTCACTAAATTGACTGTCAAAAGTGCGAGCGTTTTTTCATTTGTTTCCGAAAGCAAAAGTTGTAACGTTTCGGCTTGCAATAATGGCACGTCGCCATACAAAATCAGTACCATCGAATTATCGTCAATTTGGCTACTCACTTGTTGAACCGCGTGACCGGTACCCAATTGTTGCGGTTGCTCAATCCAATTTACCGGCAAATCCGCCAGCGTTTTTTTAACCTGTTCCGAACCGTGTCCAATCACAATGTGAATCGTATTATTTTCCAATCCAATGCTTAAATCATAAACGTGCCGCAACAACGGTTTAGATCCAATTGAATGTAAAACTTTCGGTAACTGCGAACGCATTCGCGTTCCTTTACCGGCGGCGAGGATAATCGTGGTTAAGTTCATTTTTATTTTCCGTAAAATAAACGAAAAAGCCCGATAGCGTCAGACGTTATCGGGCTTTTTTCAAGAATCGAGCGATAACTTAGTCGTTAGCTGCCGCGTTTTCTGAATCTATCGAGTGTGCGTAATTGCATAATCGCTTGGTGCAATTGTTTTTCAGCCGAAGCGTAATCCACACGACTGGTTTTGTTCGCTAAAACTTCTTCCGCTTTTGCTTTAGCTTGAATGGCTGCCGCTTCATCAATGTCTTTCGCACGAATTGCAGTGTCTGCCAAAATCGTCACGATATGCGGTTGAATTTCTAACAAACCACCCGAAATGAAAAACGGATAGCTTTCAGTATTGCTTACTTTAATGCGAACTTCACCTGGATTGAGCCTTGTAATTAACGGTGCGTGACGAGGTGTAATACCAATTTCACCTAATTCAGCAGGCGCAAAAATCATTTCTGCTAAACCCGAAAAAATCTCTTTTTCCGCACTCACGATGTCTACATGCACTGTCATAGTCATGATTTGTTACCTTAAAAATTTAAAGTTAGTAGACAACAAGCCTTACGCTTTCATCGTTTTGGCTTTTTCCAATGCTTCATCAATTGTGCCCACCATATAAAACGCTTGCTCTGGAATCGTATCGTAGTCACCAGCCAGAATACCCTTGAATCCTATGATGGTGTCTTTCAACGAAACATATTTACCTGGCGAACCGGTAAAGACTTCGGCGACGAAGAATGGTTGTGACAAGAAACGTTGAATTTTACGCGCTCGTGAAACAAGCAATTTGTCTTCTTCGGACAATTCATCCATACCCAAAATTGCAATAATATCGCGTAATTCTTTGTAACGTTGCAATGTTCCTTGAACGCTACGCGCTACGTCGTAATGTTCTTGACCGATAACCAACGGATCTAATTGGCGACTGGTTGAGTCAAGTGGGTCAATCGCAGGATAAATACCTAATTCTGCAATTTGACGCGACAATACAACGGTTGCATCCAAATGCGCGAAAGTAGTTGCCGGTGACGGATCGGTTAAATCATCTGCTGGAACGTAAACCGCTTGAATAGATGTAATCGAACCCGTTTTGGTCGATGTAATCCGTTCTTGCAATACACCCATTTCTTCAGCAAGTGTCGGTTGATAACCTACTGCAGAAGGCATACGACCCAACAACGCAGATACTTCAGTACCAGCTAACGTATAACGGTAAATGTTATCCACGAAAAACAAGACATCGCGACCTTCGTCACGGAAATATTCTGCCATTGTTAAACCAGTCAACGCAACGCGCAAACGGTTTCCAGGTGGCTCATTCATTTGTCCGTAAACTAATGATACTTTATCAATAACGTTTGAATCCGTCATTTCGTGATAGAAATCATTACCTTCACGAGTTCTTTCACCAACACCAGCAAATACTGAATAGCCACTGTGTTCGATAGCGATGTTACGAATCAATTCCATCATGTTGACGGTTTTGCCCACACCCGCGCCGCCGAATAAACCGACTTTACCGCCTTTAGTGAATGGACAAACTAAATCGATAACCTTGATACCTGTTTCTAACAATTCAGTCGCAGCTGCTTGATCCGCATAACTGGGAGCTTCACGATGAATCGCCCATTTAACTTTTTCGCCAATCGGTCCTTTTTCATCAATTGGCTCACCGAGAACGTTCATAATACGTCCCAACGTTTCTTGACCTACAGGGACAGAAATGGGGGCTTGGGTATTAGTCACTTCTAAACCACGACTCAGACCGTCAGTGGTACCCATTGCAATCGTTCTAGCGACACCGTCACCTAATTGTTGCTGTACTTCCAACACTAAATTTTTGCCTTCAACGATCAAGGCATCATAAATTTTGGGTAGTTCATCGCGTGGAAATTCAACGTCAACAACCGCCCCAATAATTTGAACAATTTTACCGCTCATAAAAATTCGTCCTCGAAACAACCCTACTTTAGGGAAATATTTTTCTGAAAATCTCGAAATACCCCCGTAAATTACGGGGGAACATTACGCTACTTATTTTTCGCCAACTTAAACAGCGGCTGCCCCAGCGACAATTTCTGAAATTTCTTGAGTAATAGCGGCTTGCCTAGCTTTGTTGTAAATCAATTGTAATTCTTTAATCAAATTACCCGCATTATCGGACGCGCTTTTCATTGCGACCATTCGAGCAGCTTGTTCACACGCATTGTTTTCAACTAAGCCTTGGTAAACAATCGACTCAATATAACGTGTCAACAGATGATCTAAAACCTCTTTCGCATCTGGCTCATAGATGTAGTCCCAGTGCCGATTGCTCAATTGCTCATCTAATTCACTAGGCATAATCGGCAACAACTGTTCAATAGTCGGACGTTGCGTCATTGTATTAACAAACTCGTTACTAACAATGTGCAATTCGTCAATCTGACCAGAGTGGTAAGCGTCAAGCATCACTTTAATAATACCAATAATGTCATTTAAATGCGGTGTATCACCCAACTTAGCGGTATGCCCAATGACGGTCGTTTCACCAAGACTAGCAAAAAAACTGTAGGATTTTGCACCGATAGTACAAACATCAACATCAATACCTGCTTGATCCCATTGTACAATCTGTCCTAAAACCTTTCGAAACAAATTAGAATTTAAGCCACCACACAAACCGCGATCCGAGCTAACAACGATTATACCGACACGCTTTACATCACGCTTAACTAGGAAATCATGCTTGTATTCAGGATTGGCATGCGCGAGATGCTTAATAATTTTGCCAATCTTTTTTGAGTACGGGCGCGTCGCCAGCATTTTTTCTTTTGTTTTACGCATCTTACTTGCCGCGACCATTTCCATAGCGCGAGTGATCTTCTGAGTATTCTTAATACTGCCAATCTTTGTGCGTATTTCTTTACCAACAGCCATAAGAAGACCTTTTTACCAACTGTGAGTTTTTACAAACGTTTCAATAGCTGAACGCATACCCTTACTAATATCGCTACTGAAATCACCGGTCGTATTGATGTTAGTCATCAATTCTGTGTGTTCTGATTTCATATAAGACTGCAATGCCGCCTCAAAATCTAAAACCTTGTTGACTTCAACAGTATCTAAAAAGCCTTCATTCGCTGCAAACAAAGAAATAGCCATTTGTGCGACAGACATTGGTGAGTACTGATTTTGTTTCATCAATTCAGTGACACGTTGACCGCGTTCAATCTGTTTGCGTGTACTTTCGTCTAAGTCTGATGCAAATTGAGCAAATGCCGCTAACTCGCGATATTGCGCCAAATCTAAACGGGTACCACCGCCTAACTTTTTGATGATTTTCGTTTGTGCCGCACCGCCCACCCGTGAAACAGATAAACCTGCATTCACAGCTGGACGAATACCTGAGTTGAACAAGTTACTTTCTAAGAAAATTTGCCCGTCAGTAATCGAAATTACGTTCGTCGGTACGAAAGCAGAAACGTCACCTCCTTGGGTTTCGATAATTGGTAATGCGGTTAAAGAACCTGTTTTACCTTTTACTCTACCGCCCGTTAATTTTTCAACTTCAGCCGCATTGATGCGCGAAGCGCGTTCCAATAAACGGGAATGTAAATAGAAAACGTCACCGGGATACGCTTCTCGACCAGGTGGTCTACGCAACAATAGTGAAACTTGGCGATAAGCCCATGCTTGCTTAGTTAAATCGTCATAAATAATTAACGCATCTTCGCCTTTATCACGGAAATACTCACCCATTGTGCAACCTGTATATGGTGCAATAAACTGTAATGCCGCTGACTCAGATGCCGAAGCTACTACGATAATTGTATGAGCTAGCGCACCATGCTCTTCCAATTTACGAACAACGTTAGCAACCGACGAACGTTTTTGACCAATAGCCACATAGATACACTTAATACCAGTGCCTTTTTGGTTAATAATCGCATCGATAGCGATTGCTGTTTTTCCGGTTTGACGATCACCAATAATCAACTCACGTTGACCGCGACCAACTGGAATCATCGCATCGATTGACTTCAAACCCAACTGAACAGGTTCATCAACAGACTGACGCGCAATAACGCCGGGTGCAATTTTTTCAACAGGAGAAGTTTCGGTGGTATCGATGGCACCTTTACCGTCAATTGGATTGCCTAGCGCATCAACAACGCGACCTAATAAGGCTTCACCAACAGGTACCTCTAAAATTTTACCAGTACATTTAACGGTATCGCCTTCAGAAATGTGTTGGTAGCTACCTAAAACGACAGCACCAACTGAATCTCTTTCTAAATTGAGTGCCATACCAAAGGTGTTACCAGGGAATTCAAGCATTTCGCCTTGCATTGCTTGTGAAAGTCCGTGAACCCTCACAATCCCGTCAGTTACACTGACAACGGTGCCTTCGGTGTGTACTTGCGTACTTAAATCGAAGTTTTCGATCTTCTTTTTAATCAGATCACTGATTTCAGATGGATTTAATTGCATACTTTTTCTCGCTCTAAGTTTAGAGTCTTTGTGCTAATTGTTGAAGCTGACCTCTAACCGAACCGTCGATCACCTGATCACCTGCTCGAACTAGAACGCCACCAATGAGTGACGAATCAACCGCTATTTTCATATTGATTTTTTTACCAAAAGTCTTTTCTAGCGTCGTATTGAAACTCTGCTTGGATTCTTTGGTAAAGGCAAAAGCCGTACTTACATCAACATCAATAGAGCCTTCATCTTCAGCTTTATAGGTCTCGAATATCTCAGTAATTGCCGTAATCAAACCCAAGCGATTATTTTCAATCAGTAGCTTTAAGAAATTACCGCCTTCTTGATCAAGCTGACCTTCGCAAATATCAAGCAACAGTGTCGATAATGCAGATTTACCAATTTTGGGGTCATTAATCACACCCGAAATCGATTTATCAGTCAACACGGCGGCTAAAAAAGCCAAATTCTTTGACCAGGTTTTAGTAGAATCCGTTTCCTTCGCTCGCTTAAAAACTGCTACGGCGTAAGGTCTTGCCAATGTTGCTAGTTCGCTCATTATGCTTAACCTAATTGACTAGAGACTTTATTAAGAATGTCTTGATGTTTGGCTTTGTCGATTTCTGCACCCAGAATTTGCTGCGCGGCAGATAATGCCAACGTCGTAATTTCTTTTCGCAAACCTTCTCTTGCCTGTTGCAATTCTTGATCAATCTGCCCTTTTGCCGCGAGAATCAAACGTTCACCTTCTTGTTTCGCGGTGTGTTTTGATTCTTCTACGATTTCATTTGCACGTTTTTGAGCAAGCGTCACAATTTCCGAAGACTGATCTTTAGCTTCTTTAAGAACAATTTTAGCTTTCTTTTCAGCCAAAACAATTTGCTCTTGACCTTTTTCAGCTGCTGCCAAACCGTCAGCAATCTTCTTTTTACGTTCTTCTAAAGAGTCAAATAACGGTGGCCAAATGTACTTCATGGTAAACCACACCAGAAGTGCAAAGGTAATCATTTGTCCAATCAGAGTAGCATTGATACTCACGATGCGTTCCTCTTGTTGCGATTAAAATGAAACAGGCTTATTGACCTGCTGCCGCTTGCACTGCTGATAAGAATGGATTTGCGAAGGTGAAGAACAAAGCCAAACCAACGCCAATCATTGTTACCGCGTCCAATAAGCCCGCAACAACGAACATTTTTACTTGTAACATAGGAACCATTTCAGGTTGACGCGCCGCGCCTTCCAAAAATTTGCCGCCCAGTAAACCGAAACCAATAGCAGTTCCTAATGCGCCCAAACCTAAAACCAAACCTACCGCGATTGCAGTCATACCCTGCACATCAGCAATCAATTTTGCGAGTTCCATAATACCTCCAACGTATTGTTAATAAAAAATGTGAAAAAATAAAAATTTGTATAAATTTAAAGCTATTGTCTAACTAATGTTCCCAAAGAACTCACCTTTACCGTTTGTGCAGTTTGTGAACTAACAACAGCCCCACTCAAATTAGAAGCTAAGCCGTTGTTCAAAACCCTAATTTCTTCCCCATAAACTAAAGCGTAACGTGCGACTTTATTATTACTAAAATCAGCGTAAGAAATGTCAAAACTCTTTTCTTTAGCACAATCTAAAGGTGTTTCTTGCAAACCTAAATGAACTAAACCGACCAAACCAGTTGGTTCTAATGGTGGCTTGGGACATGAAAAACCATAAACTATCAACTTCCCAGCTTCAGTTCGGTAGCTCAACATATCCCCCCGTTGAAAACCGACTACCCCGTCTATTCCTTCTGTATTCGACTGAACAACCAAAATTTTTCCAGCGCGTCCTGTCTTATTTGGCGTTACTTTTAACCGATAAATCGACAAAACAGTAATAGCTCCAGAAGGAGGACTAATTGCCTCGAGATAAACATAATTTCCTGAAAGTATCGGCTCGGCAGCTAAAACATTACCAGTCAACAGACCTGTAGCAAAAATTACTGAAATTATCTTTTTGCCAAATCCAAACATTCTAGTGATCTTCGTGCGCCATGCTCAAGTACACAATCGTGAGTACCATGAAAATAAACGCTTGAAGGGTAATAATAAGAATGTGGAAAATTGCCCAAGGGAAACTCAAAAACGGTTGAACATACCAAGGCAACAAAGCAATCAGAATAAAAATCAGCTCGCCTGCATACAAGTTACCGAATAACCGCAAGGCTAACGAAATAGGTTTCGCGATTTCTTCAACTAATTTCAACAGCAAGTTAAACGGTGTCAACCAAGGTCCAAAAGGTTGGAACATCAACTCTTTTGCAAAGCCAATCGGTCCTTTGATTTTAATACTATAAAAAATAATTAGGAAAAATACTGAAATCGACATTGCAAATGTCGCATTCAAATCGGTACTTGGCACAACGCGCAAATACTCAATTCCCATCATTGAACCTATCAAGGGCAAAATATCGACAGGGAATAAATCCATGAAGTTCCACAAGAAAACCCAACAGAAAATCGTCAAGGCTAACGGCGCAATCAATTTGCTATGCCCGTGAAAACTGTCTTTCACTTGTTGATCAACGAATTCAATCAGCATTTCAGCAAAATTTTGTGCTAATCCAGGTACACCAGCGGTCGCTTTTTCAGCGGCATTTTTAAAAAACCAAATGAATACACCACCTAGCAACGCTGAGAAAAATAAGGTATCAAGATGCAAACTCCAGAAACCTTCACCGACACGCAGTGCTGTTAAGTGGTGAATAATGTAACCAGTTGCACCTTCGGCGTGAGCTTCAGTAGCCATTGTTCCTCTCTATTTGACTTTCTAAACTTGAAAATTTAACGCATCAATAATGCGAACCAAAATACTGATAACGTGCTGACATAGCACGCTAACAGCGGTAATAATTTGACGTTTGGAATTCTAAACACTAACAAAAAAAATAAAGCCGTTAAAACTAATTTAATCGACTCGTTAGCGTAAAAAGAATTGATGAATTTTTTTGCCTCTAGTTTCGCCGCTTGAGCGATACGAAATCCTAAATAAGCATTAGGTAAAAAAGCAATTAAACCACCTAAAAACGCGAACCCACCTGAAATAAAATCTAATGCCAGCGATAAAACGAGGCTGACTGCCAGAATCACTAAAATCTGATACTTGAGAATTTTAATAATCGATGACGCATTTGCAGTCATAAACTTAATTTTAAGGGTTTAAACATGGCGTGGATTATATAGAGCGAACTAAGTTAAATCAAGGCTGTTTCTTGATTCATTTATTTCTATCTTGAGTCATCTTATGCAAAATACCTTCTAATTTGTCTAAATCTAAAGAATGAATAATTTGTTTTTTTTGCCATTTTCATTTCAAAAGTGCAACACTAGCCACTTTTTAATTGTTAATGGTAATAATTTTTCCTTAACTTTTCAGATGTGTAATTTTGACTAAACACCGCGCGGCTTCAAGATGTGGTACGTTAATGGAAATCAGCGTTGTTTCTGCATTCACAGCGGCAAGTTCTTCGGCGGGAGTTTGCCCTTTCATGCAAAGCAAAATGCCATTTTCCGAAATTAAATGCTGCGTCAATTCGACAATTTCAGGCAAACTCGCAAATGCCCGTGTCAAAACCGTATCGAATAATTGTTCGGGCTGAAAATCTTCGACGCGACTGTGTGTCACTTTCACGTTTGGCAATTTCAATTCCAAAATGGCTTGTTGCACAAAGCGAGTTTTTTTCGCGTTGCTGTCAATCAATTGAAATTGAATATCGGGGCGATAAATTGCCAATGGAATACTCGGCAAACCCGCGCCCGTTCCCACGTCAACCATGCGCTTACCTTCCAAATGCGGCAAAATAGCCACGCTATCCAGCAAATGCAAATTCACCATTTCGTCACGTCGCCGAATCGCGGTAAGGTTGTAGGCTTTGTTCCATTTTTCGATTAACGTAATGAACGCCAATAATTTCGCGACTTTGTCATCGTCAGTTGGTAAATTTAGCGCGGTTAAACCGTCGCGTAATAATTTTTCTTCTGAATTCATAAGTTATAACCGTCCTATCGCCGCGTGCAAATTCACATCTTTTTCCATTGTTTCGATTATCGTATCAAATTGCTTATCCAAAACTGCCGATATTTCCATAAAACGAGAATAAGCCTGTGCGCCTTGATTCATGCTGTGGGCGGTTTCAGCCAACGCATCAAACGCCGCGCCAATTACTTCATTACTGAAAATTTGTCCTAATTGTTGCGCGGTTTCTTTTGGATTTGGGTCAAGTGGCGCGTCACAATACAATTCAATTGCGCGTCCACGTTCAACACCAAAACGATTTTTCATATTGCTTAAAAATTCTTCACTCGGCTCGCCAGCATTCGTCACGCCTTTATTCATTGCGGTGAAGGCTCGTGCCGAAGCGGCTTTGCTTAATTCTGCGTCAACATCAGCATTCGGATTTAACGATGGATTGACTAATTCTTTGCCGTGTTCGTTCAGAATGTTAATTGCCACGTCAATTGGCAAACGTCCACTTTTTAAATTTTCAACATACGTTGCGACCTTTTCAGGTTTTATAACGCCTTCGTTGGCAAGTTCATGAAACAATGTTTCGATTTCTGCAATCGTCGCTGAAGAATTCACAGTTGAATTTTCAGAATCCGTCGATGGCGTAGCTGTTCGACGTTCACAAAGTTTCTGTAATTTAGCCAATAATTCTTTTCCTAATTTGCGGCGTTTTTCGTCATTCATTCCACCGCTGTGCGTTAGTTTCTGAATGCCAAAACCAATAGCTGAACAAATCGCAATGCTTCCAACGACCCACGCAACAGGCGTTGTCACCGTTACAATACTTGTAATTCCGATTGCTTTCACCAGCCCAGCAGGCAACCAACTCAAAACCGTTCCCAATCCTGATGTTGAAATAACCGTGCCGCCAAACCAACCCGCAATCGGTGTTGCCCCCAACCAACCGACAATTCCGCCTAAAATGGTGCTACTCGTTTTACCCGCTACGCCACCTAAATCAGCTTTTTTCGTTTCGTGGTAAGTTTTGATGTAATCCGATGGTTTTGGTGTGTTTTCGTCAGTCATTATGAAAATCCATTTGCAAAATACTCGTCTTTCAACGCCAAAAATATATCAACGATAAACTGAAAAAATCGTTTTGCCGCCGTGATTAAATCTTCAAAAATCGAACCGCTAACAAATTCGCCCGCCGCGACTTTGTCTAAACGATGCCCAACTAATGCGCCAATTGTCGTACCAATCGCCATTGCAATCGGCGCAAGAAATTGACCGATAAACGGAATCATATTGACCAGCGAACCAATTGCCGCGCCAATCACTGCGCCTAAAATCATGGTCGGATTGGCTTTCACAAATTCCCAAATCTGTAACAAAATCACACGCCCGATATTCACCACTTTTCCAGCAACGACTTTGGTCACGTCCCAAAGTTCTTCCATGCGCGTGACTAACTCAAGCGGCGCACCTCTTGAGTGTAAGAGCGTCAACATATCCGTCCAATCCAGATTGTTGGTGTCTGCATTCAACATCATCAGCTCAAGTTTTGCTTCGGTGGTTGTCATCGTTGTAGCTGTCATCATTTTTCCTCGTTTAAAAAGTTTTATTGTTTAAGCGTGATTTGAATTATTTTTAACCAACTCAAGTAAAAATTCAGGCGCGAAATCCGCCCCGTTTTGCCATGTAATTGTCCGCAACGTGTCGTCTAATTTAACAGTTGCGAACAAGTTTTTATCTTTGAGCGGCTCAAACATTTCGCCCCATAATTCAACAAACAAATCAACTTCGCCACTTTCACCATTATCAAACGATAACCACACGCGATAATCATTGAGGTATTTAACTTGATTAACGTGCAACATGGTTTCTATTCCAACGGTTCAATGTTTAATAACGGTTTTCTGTCTTTGCATCGTGTCCAGTTTTCAAGCAATTCATCTCATCCCGATGCAACGCTAACCATTCCAACACCATCGACAACGCTCGGCGTGGTATTTTGCCTTCAATCACCACGCCATTTAAACCAATCAACATTTCATGCTCGCCGTATTTGGCATGAAAATGTGGCGGGTTATGGTCATTCCAGTACATCGTAATAATCACTCCAAAAAATCGACTAATTTCTGGCATCATTCATTCTCCCATTTTCAAAATCAATCGCGTGATTCTTTTGCTTTTGCAAACCAAAACTCAGCTTTTGCTTTATCTTTTGGAAACCCGTATCCGTCTCGATAACATAATCCTAAATTATATTGGGCATTTGCATGACCTTGTTCAGCAGCGTTTGCATACCACTTCACAGCGTCTCGCGGGATTTCACTTACCCCAGTGCCTTTGTGATAACAAAAACCTAAGCTACATTGGGCATCTGCATCACCTTGTTCGGCAGCTTTTTTATACCACTTCACTGCTTCTTGTTGATTTTTAATTACTCCCTCTCCTTGGTCATAACATGTACCTAAATTATTTTGGGCAGCTGCATTACCTTGTTCAGCAGCTTTTGTGTACCACTTCACTGCTGTTTGAGGGTTTTTAGTTACTCCTAGCCCATTTTGATAACATACCCCAAGATTATATTGAGCATTCGCAAGATCTTGTTCAGCAGCCTTCTTGTACCATTCAACTGCCTTTTCATAATTTTGAACTACCCCCTGCCCAAAATGGTAGCAAGTACCAAGTGCAAATTGGGATCCTTCACAATCTTTATCAGCAGCTTTTCTATACCATGCTACAGCTTCTTCATGATTTTCATGAACGCCAACACCATTAAAATAGCAATCTCCCAAACTCGCTAAAGCCAAGTCATATCCCTTTTTAGCCGCTTTTTCATACCATTTAACGGCTTCTTTTTCATTCTTTTCTACGCCTTCACCATATTCGTAATAAAAACCAACGCTATATTCTGCTCTTGCATCACCTTGTGATGCTGCTTTTTGGTACCACTTGAAGGCTTGTTTGTGATTTATTTCTACACCTTCACCATACTCATAACTAAATCCGAGTTGATACATAGCGTCGCCATTATCTTTATCAGCTGATTTTCTGTACCACTCAACAGCTTCTTGCTTATTTTCTGTTGCACCTTGTCCCACTGCATAACAAAAACCTAAACTGTACTCTGCTTTTGCGTTGCCTTGTAATGCTGCTTTTTTGTACCATCTAACTGCTTCTTGATAATTTTGTTCTACACCATTTGTGCCGTAATAATAATTCTCCGCAATTTCAAAAAATGAGTTATTCATCAAACCACAAACCAACCCATGACACCCCAACAACTCAACAGCTAAATCACGCATCGGAATTTTGATGGTGGTGTCGATGCCTTCTTTTTCGATAAAGCCGCGCAACACTTTTTTCATCGCGTCTTTTTTACTAATCGACAATTGGTCAGCGAGCAAATCAATCATATCGCTACTGGCATCGTAGTTGTCGGCGATTTTATAAAGGGATTTGTGACTGGGCGCGGAGATGTTTTCTAAAATAAATTTTTGTTCAATTCGCCCGTTTGCCCCATTCAGCGCAATCAGTTGGTCGTAGACGTGAAAGCCTTTGGCTTCGATTTCGTCGATTAAGTCGTCGATAAAATCGGCTAACGTGATTTCTTCGCGCCACGGCAATTCGGCTTCTTTGAGAGCTTTTTGCAGATATTTAATTTCGGTGAAATTCCAATTGGATTGTTTGAGTTGAAAAAACTCTTTCACGATGAGCAACAAGCGCAATTTTTCAGGATATTTATCGGGATAATCGTAAGTGTCGAGCGTTAAAAGCCAACTGTGGATATTTTGTTGGGCTTCAATTCTGCCGACAGATTCTTCTAATTTTTCAAAACGGTCGGCGATTTTATTCGCCATGAGCGTCAACATTTGGCGCGTTTCGGTTTCTTTGACGGCGAGCGTCATCAAATTATTTTTCACGGTAATCATCGAATGCGCCATCATCAAATCGCGTTCGTTGAGAATTTGAATATACCGCCAACCGATGCGCTGCATTTCGTACAAATTATTGACGTTGGCGGTGTTTTGCCCGTTGAAATTCGCGGCAAGCCGTTTGAAAAACGGTTGTTTCGCGCTCATTTCAAACTGGTCGGGACGCACCGACATTAAACGTGTCGCGTCCATTGCGAGCTGTTCAGTTTGCGCGGCGTGTTCTTTGGCGCGTGCAAATAACGGCTCTAAAATGGGGTCGATGGTGTTGAGGTCTTTTTGGCTGTAAGTGAACATGGTGATTTCTCTAAAATTTAAGCGGCTTTCTTTTTCAAATGAACAAGCAATAATGAAATCGCGGCTGGCGTAATTCCCTGCATTCGCGAGGCTTGCCCTAAGGTTTCGGGACGTTGTTTTTGCAACCGTTCACTCACTTCATTCGACAACCCCGAAACCTCTTTATAATCCAAAGTCACCGATAATTTTAAATGTTCGTGCCGCAAAGATTTATCAATTTCCGCTTGTTGGCGCGTGATATAACCTTGATATTTCGCTTGAATTTCAACTTGTTCCGCCACGTCTTCTGCAAAAATTTCATCATCCAAAAACGTTAGCAAATTTTTAATATCCACTTCGGGACGACGCAATAATTCGGTTAAATTCGCTTCTTTGTTTAAGGCTTTGCCCCAAAACGTTTCAACTTGCGCGGCATTTTCGGTGTCGGTGTGAATCCATTTTTGTTTTAACGCCGTTTGTAATTTATCGATATTTTCACGTTTCGTTTCAAATGCTTGCCAACGTTCATCATCCACCAAATTCAATTCACGCCCTTTTTCAGTCAAACGCAAATCCGCATTATCTTCGCGCAATAACAACCGATATTCGGCACGGCTGGTGAACATTCGATACGGTTCTTGCGTGCCGCGCGTAATCAAATCGTCAATCATCACACCAATGTAAGCCTCGTCACGACGCGGACACCAACTTTCCTCGCCGCGCGTCAAACGTGCCGCATTCAAGCCTGCAATCAAACCTTGCGCGGCGGCTTCTTCATAACCTGTCGTGCCGTTAATTTGACCCGCGAAAAACAAGCCGTCTAAATGCTTATTTTCAAGCGAGCTTTTCAAATCACGCGGGTCGAAAAAGTCGTATTCAATCGCATAACCTGGACGCATGATTTCAGCATTTTCAAAACCGAGCATCGAACGCACAAATTCATATTGCACATCAAACGGCAAGCTGGTCGAAATCCCATTCGGGTAAATTTCGTGCGTGTTTAAGCCTTCGGGTTCGATAAAAATCTGGTGCGAATCACGATCAGCAAAACGGACAATTTTATCTTCAATCGATGGACAATAACGCGGGCCAACGCCTTCAATAATGCCAGAATAAAGCGGCGAACGATCTAAACCATTGCGAATAATATCGTGGGTTTTTTCGTTGGTTCGCGTGATATAGCACGGAATTTGGCGCGGATGATGTTCAGGTTTGCCCAAAAATGAAAACACGGGAACAGGCGTATCGCCGTGTTGCAATTCCAAAACAGAAAAATCAATCGTTCTCGCATCAATTCGCGGCGGCGTGCCTGTTTTTAAACGGTCAATTCGCAACGGCAATTCGTGCAGCCGTTCAGATAATGTAATCGAAGCTGCGTCGCCCGCGCGTCCACCGCTGTAATTTTCCAGACCGATATGAATTTTTCCTGCTAAAAAAGTTCCAGCCGTTAAAACAACCGCTTTCGCTGAAAAATCCAAACCCATTTGTGTTTTTACGCCGACCACTTTTGTGCCTTCAACAATCAAATCGGCAACCGTTTGTTGAAATAACATCAAGTTCGGCTGATTTTCCAAAGCGGTGCGAATCGCTTGTTTATAAAGTTGTCGGTCGGCTTGAGCGCGAGTGGCACGAACGGCGGGGCCTTTGCTGGCGTTCAAAATCCGAAATTGAATCCCACCCACGTCAATCGCTTTCGCCATGATGCCGCCGAGCGCGTCGATTTCTTTGACTAAATGCCCTTTGCCAATGCCACCAATCGCAGGATTACAACTCATTTGTCCAAGCGTATCGATGTTTTGAGTGAGTAATAATGTTTGTGCGCCAGTTCGCGCGGCGGCTAATGCGGCTTCTGTACCAGCGTGACCACCGCCAACCACGATAACGTCAAATTCTTTTTTAAATTTCATTTTTTAATTAAATCTACAATTTTTGATATGGCATTCACCGTGTAGTCAGCGTTTAAATCTGCCATTGAATGTTGTCCCGCGTAACCGTACGAAACGGCGATTGTTTTAAAGCCTGCTCGTTTTCCCGCTGAAATATCGTTAATCGAATCGCCAATCATCCACGCATTTTCAGGCGCAATCGCAAACAATTTTGCGGTTTCTAAAAGTGGCAACGGATTGGGTTTCATTTCGGCAAACGTATCGCCCGACGCAATGAAATCAAAATACGGCGCAAGTCCTGCGGTTTCCATTAACGGATTTGTGAAACGTGCGGTTTTATTGGTGATGCACGCTAATTTAAAATCAGCATTTTTCAGTGTTTGTAACGTTTCCAAAACGCCATCGTACACTCGACTATGAACCCAATCATGTTCGGCGTAATACGTTTTATACAATTCAAAAGCGATTTCAAAATCGTCGGGAATTTCGCCAACGTGCCAATTATTGAGCAAAGCTCGTTTCATCAACACATCCGCGCCATTGCCAATCCATTGTTGAATTGTCGCTTGCGAATGTGTTGGTTTATTAAGTTTGGTCAGCGCGTAATTGACCGCTTCCACCAAATCAGGCGCAGAATCAATCAATGTTCCATCTAAGTCAAAAGCAATCACAACGCTGTCCATTTTTAAACCGCTTTTGCTAATTCAACGCGCATTTCGTCGATGACTTTTTTGTAATCAGGTTGGCTAAAAATTGCTGAACCTGCCACAAATGTATCCGCGCCCGCCGCTTTGATTTCGCGAATGTTGTCCACTTTTACGCCGCCGTCGATTTCTAAACGAATGTTACGACCGCTTTCGTCGATACGTTTTCTGACTTCGCGCAATTTCGTCAACGCAGACGGAATAAACGATTGACCGCCAAAACCTGGGTTCACAGACATCAACAAAATAATGTCGATTTTATCCATGACGTAATCCAAATAATGTAACGGCGTGCCAGGATTGAAAACCAAACCTGCTTGGCAACCATGGTCTTTAATCAATTGCAACGTGCGGTCAATGTGCGTCGAGGCTTCAGGGTGAAACGTGATAATACTCGCGCCCGCTTTGGCAAAATCTGGAATCAAACGATCAACGGGTTCAACCATCAAATGCACATCGATGGGCGCAGTCACACCGTGTTTGCGTAAGGCTTCACACACTAAAGGCCCAATTGTTAAATTCGGCACAAAGTGATTATCCATCACGTCAAAATGCACCACATCCGCGCCCGCTTTTAAGACGTTGTCTACTTCTTCGCCCAATTTTGCAAAGTTTGCAGACAAAATAGATGGCGCAATCCAATTTTCATTCATAGGTAAATCCTCTTGGTTAGTTAAAAAAAGTTTAAAAATTATTTTTAGTTTGTTGTTAGCTGCGACCTTTTGAAATCATCACAAATTTTCTTCAACCCATTTGAGAGCTTTTTGATGTAGCTCAATATACTCGCCAAAATTTTCAATTTCATGGGTATCTTGCGACACTACGAGCAATTTTTTCGCGCCTTCTATACTACGAGTCAGCGATAAAATTATGCTGCGTTTATTTTCGCAACTCTCTTCAATCACCTCTGCTAATGGTGTCATGTCCCATTGAAAACAACGAATTATATAAGTAGCGCAAACAAAATAATAAAAACCTTCAATCATTTCGTTCGGTTGTTCTTTTGTATTTTTGAAATATAACTTCAGGCATTTGTGAAAGTTATCCGTTTTATCACCCCTCCAGAAAACCTCTGCCATATTTGTATAGCAATAGTAATTTCCTTTTTTTACCCCTTCTTTGTACCAATCCAATGCTTTTTTGTCACTTTCGCTTACGCCAAAACCGTATAGATACATATCACCAATTTTTTTGTAAGCGAGCAAACATCCCAACTTAATTGCCTGCTTATACAATTTCATGGCTTCTTCGTAATCTTGAATATAATCATCGTCACCATCGTAATAATGCTCAGCCATTTCCCAAAGTGCTAACCACGGATAATCAGGTTGTTCTTCGTCCTCATCATGCAAAACAAACTCGTCCAATTCGTCATCGGGTTCGTTTGAGAAAAACTCAGCGTCTTCGTCCTCTTCAAAATCAGAATTACTTGATTGTGCGTTGGGCATTTTGATGATGATTTGAATGACTTTACTAACGGGCGCACGGAAGAATTCCCGATTATCTGATTCCCGATAGCCTTTTTGTTGCAACATCGTATGCACAAATTGTTCGGCGGCGGTGCAATCGTCAACCAATTGTTCATAAACCACGATAAACGGCGTTGGTACGCCTGTGACTTTCGATAATTCGGCGGCGCGTTCAGCAGGTGAGCGGGTGGTTTTGCCGACTTTAACCAAATCAGGCATTGCGCTGTTGGCTAAAACGTAAATGTAACCACGATTATTTGTCATGTTTTTCCTTTTGTTAAACCGCTTGTACTTCGTAATGCAACTGGTGTTTTTCGGCTAATTTTTGATGAATACTGTCTGGGCATAATTCCAAACCATTTCGCCAACACAACGCGCCTAATTCTAAAAAAAACTGCTTAAAATATTCATCGTCTTTCAACGGCAAAACTAATTCGGCATCTCTATCAACCAGCGGCTGTAAATCATAATCACCAAAAGAATTATCTGAAAAATGCAGACGCAACATTTTTTGTTTCAAATAATAGGCTTGAATAATTTTAATCATTATCGGCTCCCGCAATACGTTGTAACGGTTTTAAGGCAACGGCAAGTTCCCAGTTTGCAAACAATTCTTCTTAATGGTCTTTCGCCCATTCGCGCACCAACTTAATTGCTTTACTTGGTAATTTTCCTGCTAAAAGTTCACCACTTTCAATAGCAAATTGCGCTTGTTGCCCTTGATATTCAACGTGAAAATGTGGCGGATTGTGGTCGTCGTTATACATCCGAATATAAATTCCGAAGAAATAGGAAATAACAGGCATTTAATTTTCCTTACTTTGTTCTTTCGCTTGTAAAAACTCTAAAACATCTTCGTTTTGCACACGGCGATAAATCGCTTCCACAGAAACCGTTAAACCAATTGATTCAAATATCACATCGTCACCCAAAAAATAGCGTTCTGAAACCCAATGATTATTGCGCCGACACACTTCCACTTCGGCAAAATCTTGTTCGATTAAAACGTATTCTTGCAAACTTGAAATGGTTTTGTAGGCTTCAAATTTCAACATTTTGTCAAAACGGCGCGTGGCTTTCGATAACACTTCGACGATAATTCGTGGTTTATCGGTGTAATAATCGTCACCATTTTCATCGTTGCAAACCACAACTACGTCGGGATAGAAAAATTTGCTGCTGTTGTTATTGCTGAGTTTCACTTTCATATCAGAAGCAAAAGGAATGCAACGGGTTCCGTCTAACTGTTCCATAAATGCAAACAACACATTTGAACTGATGATGTTATGAACGCGGCTCGCTCCCGCCATTGCGTAAATCTCACCATCAATATATTCGTGTTTAATTTCCCGATTTTTTTCATCTTCGAGATAGTCTTCTTCGCTGATGAAATCAACTTTATGATTTAAATTCATGCTATTACCTGTCGGTTTTCACATCGTCACGCAACAAATGATAAAGCGATTCAATCAAACCATCGCTATCATCCGCAACGTGATTCACATTTTCATCGGTATTTTGACTGCGTTGTTCGGTACGATTTGCCAATGAGGCTTGAATCAACGTGTCAGCATTTTGTGGTGTAAGCGTCACCAAATAAATCGTTTTCGTCTCTTCGTCATTCAACGCGCCGAGGATATTTTTCAACACACCTTGCGATTGATAACTGACGTAGTAGCTGTATTTATTTTGGTCGGAATCGGTAATTCGACTCGAACTCTGCCGAAAAGCCATTCCAACAGTACGCCACGCTTCACTAATCGATTGTTTCAAAATCAATTTTTTCGGAGTTTCATCAAGCAAAGAAACTTTTTCGTCCAAACCAGCGATTTGTTTTTTCGGTTCAACGCTGTCATCGACAATCGTATTGGGCGTGGTTTTTTGCAACGCCAACGTCGGTGGTTTTTCTAACGATGCGGTGTCGCGATAACGGCTATTTTCAACCGCGCCACACGCCATCAATCCGCTACTCAAAATCAAAATACCTAAAACATTTCGCATACTATTCACAGAAAAAACGACGATGTATCAAAACAGGAAATCCCGCGCGAACCTTTGTGATTCGTTCATGGTCAATGTCGGCAGAAACAAATCCGCTGCCCGTTTTATAACAATCCAACACCACGCCCCACGGATCAATAATCATGCTATGTCCAAAAGTGCGTCGCCCGTTTTTGTGAAAACCGCCTTGATTTGGCGCGATGACATAACACAAATTTTCAACCGCTCGCGCTCGCAATAATAATTCCCAATGTGCCGCACCCGTTTCAGCGGTAAATGCAGATGGAATCACAATAAAATCAACTTCTCGTTCGCTCATTTTTCGAAAAAATTCAGGAAAACGTAAATCATAACAAACCGCCACGCCCATTCGTCCAAACGGCGTATCAATAACCAGCGCATCGTCACCCGCTTCAATCGAATCCGATTCCCGATAAACTTCATTCGTATTTGGAACGTGAACGTCAAACAAATGCACTTTATCGTAACGCGCCACCCGTTTACCGGTGTCGTCATAAATTAAACACGCGGCACGCACTTTGTTTTCACTTTCACCCGCAATCGGAATCGTACCGCCGACAATCCACACGCCGTATTTTTTTGCGGTAGTTTCTAAAAAGTTTTGAATAATCCCTAAACCATCGACTTCTTTTACTTTGATTTTGTCTTGTTCGTGATCGCCCATTAACGCAAAATTTTCAGGTAACGCGACCAGTTTTGCACCGGCTTTGACCGCTTCGGCGATGAGTTTTTCTGCTTCTAATAAATTTGCACTAATGCTAGGACTGGAAGCCATTTGAATGGCGGCACATTTAGTCATGATGATAAGCCTCTTTAGAATTAAGTTTTTGGGGTAGCCACGGAAATTGAGTAATGCCGTGCCATGTTTTTTGTACTAAACCTTCATTTTCGTGCAGCGAAATCATTTCAATATTTCCCCACGAACCTTTAACCTGATATTGAGAACCAAAGAAAAAACCATCTTGGTCTTTACCCGTCAGTGTTTTTCCAACAATGCTCATTATTTTGCCGACAATTGTACCAGCAATAGGCACTACGTCAGCACTTTTAGGCGTGACATTCACCAAGTAATCCACATTTTCTTGTACAAAATCCGCATCGCCTTTCAACACAATTTTAGCGGGAATTGCATCCACCGTTAAATCTTGCGTGCTGGCTTTACCTTGCGAAATATCAAAATGTCCGTTGATACTGTTGAAGGTCAAACCTTCGGCGTAAACGTCACTAAAATCCAGTTGCAAACGCTTTAACCATTGCTCTAACGCTAACACGCCCAAAATTCGCCCAAAACCTGGTTCGATACTTAAAATGCGTCCATTTTGCAAATTCAAATCCGCTTGTCCGCGCAATTTTTTTAAATCAAATTGTTGTGGTGCGCCTTGCCAATGCAAATCCAATTTTGCGCTGCCTGTCGTTTCGGCAATATCTTTCGTAATACCCACATTAGAAAATAATTGTCCCGCTTTGAAAAAATCCAATTTTCCGCGCAATTGCGTTTGTGCGTTTTGCCATTCGCCCGCCAACGTTAAATGATGTGTGACAGCTTGTAAATCAACGGTTTTAAACGTCATGCCATTCGTGGATTTTTCGGTTTCAATCGTTAATTTTCCTAATGGTTTCTCACGCCAAAACGTCTGCTCGCTGTGCAACGAAAGTGACGGCAATTTTTTCGACGATTCTGCTGATGTTGAAGCGGTTTCATTTTTCGTTTCGTCGGACGATGGCAATTGTTTGAAAAACGCTAAATCCAATTTTTCCAGTTCCAATTTAAGCGACGCGCCATTTTGCCATTCCAATAAACCCTGAGCAAACGAACTGTTTAATTTGCCGCGCCACGATTCATTTTCACGTTTCAACGTTAAATCAAATTCACCCAAGTCGGATTTTTGCCAGCGTGCATTTTGACTGTGAATTGAAACCGTATGAATGGCGGCGGCATTATTTTCTGAACTCGCCATCGCAAAACCTAACCAATCTTGCAGCGCGAGTTGTTCGTGCGAAATTTTCACAGTCAACCCCAACGTGTCGGGTAATACAACTTTTCCATCGCCCAACAAAATCGCGCCCCGTTCGAGATGTTTATTTTTTGTATCGATATTTACCGCTGCTTTCAACTGCTCGTTATAATTCAACGTTAGCGGTAAAAATGCGTCGTTTCCGAGAGTGAAAATCATCGAAAATGGCGCAGATTGCCATTTCGTTTTCGCCAATTCCGCTGGAAGATTTAATGTAATTCCCGACAACATCGATTGCACTTGCAACGTCGGTGCCGTTTTTTCGTAAGGCAAAATCAACGTTAATTGATAATCGCTGCTGCCATCAATCCACGTCGTTTGCGCCAATTTTGTCAGCGGCAGAATGTTCAATTGACCAAACACATCCTCAACGCTCGTATTTCCAACAACGTGAACGGCGGTATTATCGTCGTTATTTTGCAAACGAATTTGAATCGGATGGTTTAACGCCACCGCTTTTATCGTGTCGCTAAACACGCCATTTTCGGTAAATTGCAACGTGCCGTTCATCGCTTGAACCGGTAAATCCAACGATTTCACTTTTAATTTTGCATTTTGAAACTGCGCGGAACCTTTTACTTTTGATGTTAATTTTTCGACCAAGGCAATTTGCAAATTAAGCGAAACGTTAATTCTTCCTTGCGGCACAATCGCCGTTAGAACCGAATCCACCCGCGATTTCAAAGGCGTTCGCTGCATAAAACCTAATACTTGCGAAATTTCGCCTTCCGCTTCACCGATTATATTGACGTAATTGCTGGTGTGCATTGATGGAATCGTGATGTCAGCAGATTTCAGCGTGGCATTTTGCGCCATGCCCGATAAATTTACCTGTAAGCTGTCTTGATAAAATCGCACTTGCGCGGTTAAATCCGTCAATGGCAACCAATCTGGCGCGTAATTGAGTTGGGCATTTTCAGCGTCAAACACCACCTCAAACACGCCCTGCCCTTTTTCAAACGGAAAATCTTGCAGCAAACCGTAAAACAAAAATTGTCCATTTTTTACACGCCCTTTTTCAAACGCTTTGTCTAGCCACTCCACAATACCTTTATCCATAATGCCAACCGGCAAATATCGCCATGTTTGGGTCGCATCGTGAATTTCAAATTGCGTTTGTAAATCCATAAACACCGCACCATTTTTCGGCAACGTTAATTTCAACGCACTTTTACTCGGAATATCTTTGTTATTTAACACGATTTTTTCGCTACAAATATGCCACGCCGCTGGCGTTTTCGTCCAATTTAAATCAGCATTTAATTTTATCAGTGGCAACGATTCTCGAAATAACGTCGGCGCATTGAATGCCAATTTATCAGAATTTAATTGCAACTTTCCCGCCTGTTCATTTCCATGAAAATGACCATTTAAATTCTCAATGTTTGATTTTGCCAAATTCATATTTACATTTTCAAATCCACCATCCATTGCAATTTTTTGTTGCAGCGGTTGCGCGAATAAACTCATATTTTTCAAGGTTCCACTCAATTGATTTAGATCAAATTGCGTTTCAGAAAAGAAATTAACGATTGGAATGAGCGGGGAAATTTCCACCTTTTCTAAAAATAATCCTATGCCCGTTGCCTCCGAATTATTTTCATTAAACATAACCGACAGGGTGCCATTAAGTTCAGTTTCTGGAAATTTAAATTTTAATGAAGGCAAAGTCATTTGCCACATTTCGGCTTGATGTGTGAGTTGAAAACGACTGCGAAATTCGTTAAGTTTTAAAGCGATATGCTGGGGACGATTCGCGCTGATATTTTGCAAGGTAAGTTCGCCGTTAATCATGCTGAGTTGTCCATTTTGCCATTTCGCCCACGCCTTCACATTCGCCAAACCCTCGGTGATTTTTAGTGACAACGGCAAATCGAATGCCCCCAATTCGTTGAGTTTTATATTTTTACTCTCCAAAAAAATGCTCCCGTTTAATGTTTTCGGTTCAAACGGATTTCCGGTAAATATCATCGACACGCGCACCGGTTCGACTTTTTGTAACGGTGCTAATAAATTCATTCGATGTTGTTCACCGTCATTCATAATCGCTAAATTAACCGGTGAAATTTGTCGCGCAGGTTTATTAAGTTTTTCGTCGCGCCACGTTATCGAACTCTGTAAAAGTAGATATTTTCGACCTTGTAACAACCACAACGGTTGACCTTCACTGGCTTTCAAACCTTCCAGTGTAATGCTGTCGTCCGCGTGTCGAATCAACGTAATTTGTGCGCCAATCAATGTGACGGAAGTGGCAGAAAGTAAGTTTTTGGTCGATAAATATTGCCAAACATTGACCGTTAAGCGAATTTCCTTGAGCTGAATTTTTTTGTCGGAAATGTTGAGTTGTGACAATTGCAATTCGGGTTGAATGCCGCGCAGTTTGGCATTTAACTTTCCAATGATGACGGGGGCTTCGATTATTTCGCTTAATTCATGCGCTAAGTCAGCTTTATAATCTTCAATTTGAGAAAATAAAAAATTCACGCCCAAAAAACTAATCGCTATCAGTAGTAATGTCCACAGCAAAAAGTGGTGTGCAAAATTAGAAAGATAACGAATCATAATTTGGCGTAATTTTTTTATTCGGGGGGATTTCCATTCTTTCTCCAACTTTTGCTGACGTGTCCGACTCATTTTCGCACAAAGCACCACCAAACGTTTCACACATGAGTGATTTATCTTCGTTAGAATGACGACACAAACCAGCGATTAAACCCATAAAACCACTTAATGATCGGTGCGTTTTATCGGGTTTTGTACTTTCATAATTCCATTTTTTTAATAATTTCGACTGTCAAAATCGACACGTTACAAACCCGCATCAATAAATCAATCACCGTTTCTTTGTAATCTGCAAAACGATAAACGTTAAAATTCGCCGCAATCGTCGCATCTTTCGGTTTCTTTTCTTTGTATTGGTCAAGAATCCATTCCAACGCGCTCCGATTTCCTAATTTGTAATTCCACGCTTCCGCTGGAATCCCGCTCAAACTCGTGTTTTCGTCCAACTCAATCACGCCGTTTATTTTATCCGCTTTCAACTTTGCTTTTGGAATTTTGCTGGCGGTTGAATCGACACGTTTCAACGGATACGGTTCAACGGTTTCATAATTCAAATGCAACGCCATCAACGTTTTGCCCCATTCCACCCACTGCGAAAAATCGTCATAAAATGGCACACGCGGCAATTCACGTTTTAAATTGTGTTCGTATTTTTCACGATAAACAGGATTATGCAAAACGGCATAAACATAATGAAAAATGTCCATTTTCGTCACTTCAATTCCATAATGCGTTTTGAATTCTGTCCACGCCCAATTTGTGATGTTTTCTTGTGGCTTTCCTTCTGTATCGTAAATGTATAAAGGCAAACATTGAGTAACTCCATTTCCTGTTTTTAATAAAGCCAAATCAACAATTTTATTTGAAGCTAAAGTCGCTACTTGTTCTGCGGCAACACATCTAAAATTTATAATTACGTTTTCGTGTTGATTTTTGAATCCAAAAATCTTTTCATTTTGATAAATTCGATGCGTGATAATTTTGTCGAAGTAAAAAAATTGTTTGATAAATGGACGATACGATGAAGAAATAACGCAATTTTTATCGAACGTTAAAGGATGACTTTTGGTTAAATGCGCTTCTAATTCTGAAGTCCATTTGATGGTTCTATCGACGAAATTTGTAACATCTTCGTTTTCTGTGGATTGTTCCCAGCGTTTAATTTCTGAATTGTAAATATCGAAAAAGAATTTAACTTTGTTTTCTAAATTCTGTTTGTTGTAGTCATAAACCCATTCGTCACGGCTGGTCACAACGCCGAGCGAATACAATTTGAAAATGGCTTCGGCGTTATTTTCTTTTGATTTGCCTGCTTTCACTTCTTTGTCGCAAACAGGCATCAAACTGTCAAAATCATTGTCGGTTAAATTGAGCCAATTTCCTTTGTCGTCGGGATGAATGCGTTCAAAGGGAATATCTTTGAATTTCGTGGTGTCAAACCAGTGTAATTTGTCTTTGCGCGGCATATCGTCGGCTAAAGAGAAGTAATAAAATTCGGCGTTTTTAGTCATGGTTTGTTTCTTGATAAAATTTTAATCGCAAACTGTCGGCGCAAAAATCAATGTCAAATTCGCGCCAAATAATTGAACGTTCGTTGTTGCCAATTTCAACTTTATTGAACGTTTCGGGATTTTTTAACAACGACATAACGCCTTTTTCAACATCAAAATCAGCCACAATAATAACGTCGTCGTGATACGTTATTTTGATGCTGTGATTTTCTGCATTGGGTTCGATGGTTTTGATTTTGTGAAACATGACGTTTAGTCTAAAGGTTCAATGTTAAAAGGCGTTTCCATGTTTTTACAAAAATCCCAATCACGCAATAATTCTTCTTGATGCAACGCCGTCCATTCTAAAACCATTGATTTCACACGTTTAGGCGCGTCGCCTCTGATAATTTTGATGGGGTTAATCACAATCACGAGTTCAAATTCACCGTATTCAGCGTGGAAATGCGGTGGCGCGTGGTCATCAAAAAACATTTTGATAAAAATTCCGTAAAACGAACTAATGGTTGGCATCATTTCTCTCCTGATTATTCAAACCAATTTTCAAGTTGCAAATCCGCGAAATTCTTAAAATCCGCCGTGTTGCGTGTAACTAAAATTAAATTGTTGGTAACAGCAACGGCGGCAATTTGAGCATCTATGAATGGCGGTGATTTACCGATTCCTTGCAAACGAGCGGCTTCTTTACCGTGCCAAATTGCAGATTTTTCTGTGTACAAAAGCACGGGTAATTCAATAATCGTTTTTTCGACATACCGCAAAATTCTTGAACGTTTTTTAGATTCGGGTAATTGATATGCGCCTCGCGTTAATTCATAAACCACAAAAATGGGTAATGCAATTTGCGCTTGAAAGTGGTCAAGTTTTTCGATGACTTGCAAATTAGGTGATGGTTTTGTTGGTTCTGAAATCGTATTTGTATCCAACAAGTAAATTAAACTCATAAGTCAATTTCTCGCTCGGTGACGGTTTTTCTGTAATCGTCAAAAATCGAGGTGTCAATGTCGATAGGATCGTCTTCAACTTCTTTAAGGAATTCTTTTAAACTTGCGCCAAACGATGTTTTTTTGGGTTGTACCATTTTTTTCATTTTGATTTTATTTTTTATATTCAAGCTAAACTCTAAAATCGATTGCTGCTCTTCTAAAGGCAAACCGTGCATAACATTCATAACTTGATTTTCAATTTTGGATTTTTGCATTATTTCTCTCCTGATTTCTTCACTAAAAATAAAACTGCCACGCCCGTTTGAATGCCAAACACGTTATGTTTTGTGCCAGACAATTTGGGATTTTTACGGACATCGCTTTGCGTATCGACAATATAAACAAAATCAAATTCTTCCGCTAACGATTTACGAAAACCATCAAACGTGCGGCTGTCGATAAAACTACGATTGATGATAAATGAAATCATGCCATTGTCTTGTAATCGGTCGCTCGCCCACCGCAAAAACCGCGCATACATATCATAAACTTTAGTTTTTTGAGCGGTGCTTTTGTCGATGTAGGTTTCTTTGATTCGCTTATCAATCGCGGGATATTCCCGATTTTTATTATTATCGTTTTCGTTTTGTTGATTGGCGTTATACGGTGGATTGCCGAGAATCACGGAAATTTTCGCGGCGTTTTGTTGCTTAATACGAGCGGTATTTTCAACGCTTAAACCAAACAAATCGTTATTTGAACCGGTGAAATTCGCGCTGGCGTTGTCCAATGTATCCATCCAACAAATGTGATTGAATTCGACATATTCATTCATTTTTTGTTGATAAGTGTATTCGATATTCAAATTCGCAATGTAATACGGCAAAAGCCCCAATTCGTTGGCATAAATATCGTGCGCGTATTTGTGCGCCAAACGGTGTGGCGGCAAATAATCAATCAAATCACACAAATACGTTCCCGTTCCGGTACAGGGATCTAAAATTTTCACACCTTCATCGGCGAGTGATTTGGAAAAATGTTTTTCGAGCAATAAATCCACGGTTTCGATTTGAAACTTCACAATTTCGCGCGGCGTATAAACGATGCCCAAACGGTCGGCGGCTTTTGGATTGTAGGCTTTGTAAAAGTTTTCGTAGATAGATTTTAGAAAAAACTGTTTGTCGTGATGGTCAGCAATCGCAGCGGAATTCGCTTTAATCACCGCGTAATAACCTTGAATTCCCGTCAGCGTGTTACGTTTCGTGGTGCCGCTGAAAAACGTATTTTCAACGTTGTACAATTCTTTGGCGATATTATTTTCACGGTGAAACTGCGAATCACTGAAAATGCTGGTGAAAATCTCTTCGGTCAAAATGTGCTGTAACAGCATTTCGTTAATATCCGTCGGCGTAATCGCGGGATTGATGCTGTGTTGGCAAACGGTTAAAAAGTTTGCTCGCGCCGAAATAAACGCCGGATTCGATTTTTCTTGCACCGCAATCATGCCGCGCAACGCTTCCAAAATATGCGGTAAATCCTGTTTGAATTGTTCAATCGCCGCGTTGAATTCTTTAATTTCTTGGCTTTCGTAACTGACAAATTGCGTTAATAACTGGTCAAGTTCGCGTTCATTTTCAAGCGGTATTTCTAAAAAGCGTTGGTTATTTTGATACAAAATCGCGGTTTTATCATCTTGAAAAAGCGTGTTGCTTAACGGATAACCGTCGTTAATTTTCGCGACGATTTCTTTTTCTAAATTGACGTTGGCTTTGCTTTCCCAATAACCGCAATCGAGCCGCAGATTATTTTTGATAATTCCGTCAGGACGAATCAAATCGCCGCGTTTATTTTTGATGTTGATTTCGCTGACGACCAATAAATTACGCGCATCGCAATAATGATTTAACAGCCGTTTGAATTCGTCTTTAATCGCTTGCTCGTGCGATTGTCCGCTGAATTGGTAAATCTTGTGAATCGCGTTGTGATACTGGTGAATCGCTTGAATGGTCATAAATCCGAATGTCAAAAAGTGAAAAAAAAAAGCGCAGAACCGTAAAATCCTGCGCTTTGCTAACGGTTAACGGCGGATTTTTATTCGACTGAAAATTCGCGCATCATGCCCATGTCTTCATGTTCTAAATTGTGGCAATGATACATAAATAGCCCTTTGAAATCTTGGAATGGCTTGATAATTTTTACTTTTTCCATCGGCATAACCAGAACCACGTCTTTCAATCCGCTATCAATAAAACCGTCGCGCACCGTATCGTAAGCGGTTGAATCGCCGCTAAAACTGCGACTAACAATTTGAAATTGTTGACCGTGTAAATGAATCGGATGTGCCATCGATAAATCCATCATGCCGCCGCCCATTCCTCCGCCCATCATACCCATTCCGCCGCGTTTCATTTCGCCGCCGTCATGTTTCATGCCGTCATCCATTTTCATTCCGCCCGCGCCGTGTGCGTGGAAAATTTCAATCAATTGAATGCTGCCAACTTTCACCCGTTCCGACGGCAACGGATTATTGAATTCGTACGGGCGACCGTTGAGCAACATCGACATCGGAGCTTCAGAAATACCAATCGGCAACGGGTTATTTGGATTCGCCGTGTCGCTGATTTCGTAATGGTGGAATTTCGACAATTGAGCGGGTAATTTTGGGCTGTCGCTGACTTTTTTCGTGACGCGAATGGTACAAATTGGATATTCACTGCCAACGGGAATGCCACCTTTTTGCATGCCCATTCCCATGCCCATTTTTGGTAACACGCCAGCGAATGCCAAACTTTTCAACGTTAATTCCGTGCCTTCATTTCGTCCGCTGAAATCTGCCCACACATCCAAACGTTCACCGGGTGCCAGCATCACATACGATTTCACTTCGGGTTTTTCCAATAATCCGCCATCTACGCCAATCACCGTGACCGGCATGCCGTCATTCCACGCCAATTTGTAAATGCGTGACGTTGACGCATTCAACACCCGCAAGCGATAAGCGCGACTCGCCACATCCAAATGAAAATTCGGACGACCGTTCACCAAAATTTTATCGCCGGTAAAACCCGTCATTTTGCTGTGCATCATCGGCGCATAAACGAGCTGGTTATCGCTATCGAATTGCTTATCTTGAATCACCAAAGGAATTTCATATTCGCCCGCCGGTAACTCTAACGCGGCTTCTTCTTCATCGTTGATAATTATCCCGCCCGCTAATCCGAAATAAACTTGTTTTGCCGTCGCGCCATGTTGATGAGGATGATAAAGATTGAAACTCGCCCGATTTAGCACTTCAAATTCATACACCAGCGTTTCATTTGGCTCAATAAAATACATCGGATGTCCGTCCATCACTTGTGGAACGTGTAATCCGTGCCAATGCGTGACGGTGGGTTGCGACAAACCATTGTGCAAATGAATTCGCACTTTTTGCCCTTTTTGCAAACGAATAATTGAGCCTAAATACGAATTCGGCAAATCGGTGAGAGTGTTTTTTTCACCTTTGATTAACTTCGCCGTGTATTGCAGCAGGTTAGTTCTACTGCCGTCTAAAATTTGAATCGCAGCGGGTTTACAAAATAACTCCAATTCCACGTCCGGGTGAAAATTCGGCGATGCTTTGTTAGGCGTTATTTTGGGCATCATCATGTCACCGGTGTGCTGATTGTGCATTCCCATGCCTTCCATTGCTTTGGCAAGCGAAGGTAGAGCAGTCAAACCAGCAAATCCCAAACCTGATTGTGTCAAAAAACGACGACGAGAATGATTAAATAGGGTCATAAAATTTCCTTGAACGATGAAGCGTTAATTGAAAAGTGCGACAAATTGTCACAGGCGATTTTGAGTTTAGGACAGAATTCAAGCGCGTTCAAGTTAAATCAACCCCCTGTTTTTTAGCATAGAATTGTAGAGGCTATTTATTGGCTTTTCTAAAATCCCACGGTGCAATCGGATTCGAATATGCCCATAATCCACGACGCTGTGATTTAGCGGTATTTTCGAGTGAAATCAAATTGGCATCGTGAGCATACTGCCGATAAACCCACGCATTGCCAGACTCGACCATTTTGGCATTTACATTCATCATTCCTAAAAATATCGTGCCGACGCTGCGTCCGTATTGATCGACGTTTTCGACTTCTACTCGAACGGATTTACCGTTCACTAGATTTCTCAAATACGCGCCAGATTCTTTGCCGAACGGTTGTGCGGGATTTCCGAAATGGGCAATTTCGGGCGCGTCCACTTGTGCTAATCGAATGGTGACTTTTTTTGCCGCTGTGACCACCGTAATCGTATCGCCGTCCGATACCCGAATCACGTTGCCTTTAATCGTTTCGGCGGGTGAAAGTGCTGGCAATAGCGCAAGAAATAAAGCGAGTGATTTAAAGTGTGAGGTCGTCATTGAGTTTTTCCTTTAATTTTTCAAAGTGAGACATTTCACCTGCCATTATCACGGCGTTTTCGTTTCAATGTTGGTATTATTTTTCGCGTAAAGGTCAGGCGCGTAGGCGATTGGTTTTAAAATCGCCGGCGTTATTTCAATGCCGAAAGTCGAGAAATTGCTATTGCGCTTTTTTAAAGTTGACTTTTTAGTCAAAATCGTTAAATTTACGCCTCTGGAGTGGCTTACTATTTATATTCAACCATAATAAATGCCTCCTAAAACTAACGTTAGTCGTCAAACATAATTATCATTCTGTCATGTAACAGAATATCAGGAGAACTCAATGAAGAAATCTTTTAAAAGTTTGCTGCTCACAGCCGGTATTGCTACGTTGTTAGCCGTTCCCGCTATTGCATCAGCTAACGCTGATTTAGAAAAATTAACACAAAACCCTGCTAACTGGGCAACATGGGGCGGCGATTATGCTGGCACACGTTTCAGTAAATTAAACCAAATCAACACCGAAAACGTTAAAACGTTGCAACCAGCTTGGTCTTTCTCGACCGGCGTGTTGCGTGGTCACGAAGGTGGTCCTTTAGCGGTTAATGGTGTGTTATTTATTCACACTCCATTTCCAAACACTGTTTACGCGATTGACCAATCTACCCAAGCCGTTATTTGGGAATTCACCCCAAGTCAAGATGCTGACGTAACCATTCCTGTTATGTGCTGCGACACCGTAAACCGTGGTTTGGCTTATGGCGATGGCAAAATCTTTTTACAACAATCGGATACTGTTTTAACGGCGTTAGACGCTAAAACCGGCAAACGCATTTGGAGCGTCCAAAACGGTGATCCAAAATTGGGTATGACCAACACCAACGCGCCAATCGTGGTTAAAGATAAAGTGATTACCGGTATTTCTGGTGGTGAATTCGGCGTGCGTGGTTTCTTAGCCGCTTATGACATCAACACCGGAAAATTGGCGTGGAAAGGTTACAGTGTTGGTCCCGATAAAGACACGATTATCAACCCGAAAAAAACCACAGCATGGAAAGACGGTAGCGTTCAACCTGTTGGCGAAAACTCAAGTGTTAGCACTTGGCAAGGTGACCAATGGAAAATTGGTGGCGGTACAACCTGGGGTTGGTATTCTTACGATCCAAAATTAAACTTGATTTATTACGGATCAGGCAACCCATCAACATGGAACCCAGTACAACGTCCAGGCGACAACAAATGGACAATGTCATTGTGGGCGCGTGATGCGGACACAGGCGAAGTGAAATGGGTTTACCAAATGACTCCGCATGATGAATGGGATTTTGACGGCATCAACGAAACCGTTTTGGTTGACGAAGAAGTAAAAGGCAAAATGCACAAAACGTTGGTACATTTCGACCGTAACGGTTTTGGCTACACGTTAGATCGTGAAACGGGTGAATTGTTAGTCGCTGAAAAATTCGACAAATCAGTGAACTGGGCAAGCCACATCGATATGAAATCAGGTCGTCCTGAAGTGGTTGCGAAATACTCCACACAACAAAACGGCGAAGACGTAAATTCAACCGGCATTTGCCCAGCGGCGTTAGGTTCTAAAAACCAACAGCCTGTTTCTTACTCTCCACAAACTGGCTTGTTCTATATTTCAGGCAACCATTTGTGCATGGATTATGAACCATTTGAAGTGGCTTACACAGCCGGTCAACCTTACGTTGGCGCGACGTTGACAATGGGACCTGCTGGCGCGGACGTATTAACTGGCAAACCAGATAACTCAACCAACTTAGGTCAATTTACCGCATTTGATGCGAAAACTGGCAAAATTGCTTGGTCTAACAAAGAAACATTCTCTGTTTGGTCTGGTTCAGTTGCAACCGCTGGCGGCGTAGTTTTCTACGGTACGTTGGAAGGTTACTTGAAAGCGGTTGACGCAAAATCAGGTAAAGAATTGTACAAATTCAAAACACCATCTGGCATCATCGGCAACGTAAATACTTGGGAATTCCAAGGTAAACAATATGTTGGCGTGCTTTCTGGTATCGGTGGTTGGGCGGGTATCGGCATCGCGGCTGGCTTAGACAGTGGCGACGCGGGTTCAAACTCTGAAGGTTTAGGCGCGGTTGGCGCATACAGAAGTTTGAGTTCGTTCACTAAATTAGGTGGCGTGTTCACCGTTTTTGCATTGCCTAACAACAAATAAGCATTACACATTTGCTTTTTTAGTTAGCCAAAAAGCCCCGACCGACTTTAATCGGTTGGGGTTTTTTTATTCGTATTGATATAAAAATTGTAGGGGTGCACTGCGTGCGCCCGCATAACAAGATGTAACCATTTATGCAGATTTTGTCATACGGGCGCACGCAGTGCGCCCCTACAAATGGGAAATTAAAAAATGAAAATATCTTCTGTTATTTTAGGATTAACTTTGGGTGCAACGGTTTTCACAGCGAATGCCGAAAAATTCAAAGTGTGCGCCGACCCGCTCAATCCGCCTTATTCCGATAAAGCACAAACGGGTTTTGAAAATAAAATCGCCGCGCTTTTTGCCAAATCACAGGGTCAAGAATTGGAATACTTTTGGTTTCCACAACGGATTGGTTTTATTCGCAACTCACTCAATGCGTTCGCCGATGACAACGCCGTCGAAAGCAAAGATTTCAAATGCGACATCGTGATAGGAATGCCCGCCGGTAGCGACATGGTTTTGACGACGCAGCCTTATTATCATTCGACTTACGTTTTGTTGATTGCGAAAGGACGCGGTTGGGACAACATTCAAACGGCAGAACAACTCGCGCAACTTCCACCCGCACAACAAGCAAAATTAAAAATTGCCATGTTTGACCGTGGCGCGGGAACAGATTGGCTGCAAAAACACGATTTGCTCGATCAAGGAATTCCGTATCAAAGCATGACCGGCGACAGTGAAAACAACGTTGCGATGCAAATTGAGCAGGATTTAAAAGCTAAAAAAATCGATATGGTGATGTTGTGGGGCGTGTTGGCAGGTTATGTGGTTTCGCAAAATCCCAATGGTTACACCGTCATTCCGCTGAAATCTGAAACGGGTTTGAAAGTCGATTATCAAATGACAATGGGCGTGCGTAAAAACGACAAAGCCCGACAAGAACAACTCGACAAATTGATTACTGAAAAATCGGCTGACATTACCGCGATTTTGTCGCACTATCACATTCCACTTTTACCGATTGAAGCATTGCCTTCTAAAAAAGACTAACTATGAAATTGACCAAAATCGTCGGTTTACACGCGGCACAATCTGCACTCACTTATTCACCGCAAAAAATTTCCCGCGCGTGGCTTAACACCGAACGCCACGACAAACGCTTAGAAACATTGTTTGAAACGTTGACGGAATTAGGCGTAACGATTGAAAAAGTCGAACGCAAAAAACTCGACAAACTCGCCGACGGCATGAATCATCAAGGCATCGTGTTGGAAGTGTCGTTACCCGAAGAATTATCTGAAAACGAATTGAAAACCGCCGTCGAACATTTAGCCGAACCGGCATTATTTTTGGTATTGGATAACGTTCAAGATCCGCACAATTTGGGCGCGTGTTTGCGAACCGCAGATGCAACGGGCGTTCACGGTATTATTATCACCAAAGATAATGCCGTTGGCATCACACCGACAGTTTGCAAAGTCGCGAGTGGCGCGGCGGAAACGGTGCCAGTTTATATGGTGACGAATTTAGCGCGAACCTTGCGCTGGTTGAAAACCGAAGGTTTGTGGATTATCGGCACAGCAGGCGAAGCTGAACAAACGTTGTATCAAAGTGATTTTAAAGTGCCGATGGCGATAGTGATTGGTGCGGAAGAAAGCGGAATGCGTCGTTTAACCCGTGAACAATGCGATGTGCTGGTGAAATTACCGATGCTCGGCACGGTCGAAAGTTTGAATTTATCCGTCGCGACGGGCGTGTTACTTTATGAAGCATTGCGTCAACGACAAGACGGATTTCAGTAGTTTTTATTTTTGAAAATCACAAATAATAACCGCCTAAATTCCCATCATTCCGCGTGTGTCACGCACGTTTATTTTTTGTTAATTGGATTTTCCTTTGCTCCCATTGAGTTTATACATTCACATTCCGTGGTGTTTGAAAAAATGCCCTTATTGCGATTTTAATTCACACGCGGTGAAAGATTCGCTGCCAGAAACGCATTATATTGACAGTTTATTGGCGGATTTGGCGCGAGATATTGAACGCTATCAAGTCACGCGCCCGCTGCACAGTATTTTTATTGGCGGTGGCACGCCGAGTTTGTTTTCGCCCGAAGCGATTAACCGATTATTGCGCGGCGTGGAATCGCAATTGCCTTTTTCCGCCGATATTGAAATCACGATGGAAGCCAATCCCAGCACGTTTGAGTTTGAAAAATTCGCGGAATTTAACGCGATTGGCATTAACCGTTTATCGATTGGCGTGCAGAGTTTTGATGATGCGTTATTGACCGAATTGGGGCGCGTACATTCGGGCAATGAAGCAATTTTAGCCGCCGAAATGGCGCACAAAGTCGGCTTCGATAATTTCAATTTAGACTTAATGTTTGGACTGCCAAAATCCACGTTGGCGCACAGTGAACGCGACATTCGCACCGCGTTGGCGTTGCAACCGACGCATTTATCGTTTTATCAATTGACGTTAGAACCGAATACTTATTTTTACCGTTATCCGCCGGTTTTGCCTTCGGACGAATTGATTTTTAACACGCAACAACATTGTCAGCGTATTTTAGCGGAACACCATTACGCGCAATATGAAGTGTCGGCGTACAGTTTGAGCGGCAAACAATGTCGGCATAATGTGAATTATTGGCAGTTTGGCGATTATTTAGGCATTGGCGCGGGCGCACACGGGAAATTGAGTTTAGCCTTGCCGAATCGCGTGATTCGTACGCAAAAAAATAAACATCCCGACCGTTATCAGCAAGAAAACGATTTTATCGAAACGGTGATTGAAGCCGCTGATTTACCGTTGGAATTTTTAATGAATCAATTGCGTTTAAAGCAAGGTTTTTCGTTGGCGCATTATTCCGCCGCCACCGGTTTAAATGCCGCGACGCTGGAACCTGCATTAACTGATTGTGTCAAAGCGGGTTTGCTTGTCGAGCTTGAAACTGTTTATTATTGTAGCGACCACGGTTGGAATTTTTTGGATGATGTTTTGCAAAAATTTTTGGCGTAATTTTTAACTTTTTGAATCGAGAATTTATAAATGCACAGGTATCAACAGGATTTTATTCGTTACGCGCTGGATTGTGGCGTATTAAAATTTGGCGAATTTGAATTGAAATCAGGACGAATCAGCCCGTATTTTTTCAATACCGGTTTATTCAACACGGGCGCACAATTGCAAAAGTTGGGTGAATTTTACGCACACGCTTTAATTGCGGCGGAAATTCGCGTCGATATTTTTTATGGACCCGCGTACAAAGGCATTCCGTTAGCAGTCGCGACGGCAATGGCTTTCGCCGCAATAACCGGTGAGGATATGCCGTTTGCATTCAATCGCAAAGAAGCCAAAGATCACGGCGAAGGCGGTTTATTAGTTGGCGCAGCGTTGACCGGTCGCGTGTTAATTATTGACGACGTGATTACGGCAGGAACGTCGGTGCGTGAGTCGGTAGAAATTATTAAAGCCGCCCACGCCACACCCGCAGCCGTTTTAATTGCGTTGGATCGACAAGAAAAAGGCTTGGGCAACATTTCCGCGATTCAAGAAGTGACGGAACGTTTTGCATTACCGGTGACAGCCATTATTAGTTTGAGTAACATTATTGACTACCTGAAAACAACCGGTGAAATGGAGCAACTTGCCGCGATTGAAGCGTATCAAGCACGTTATGGCATTTAATTTTTAAACGAAAAAAAGCCCAACCGATTTAAAAATTGGTTGGGCGAGCGTTCCTTTCAGAGCGCAAGCTAACAAATTATTCGACGCTGCCACCTTGTAAAATCTGTTGCTCTGTTTTTTTATTCATCACAATAATCGAAATACGACGGTTAATTGGATTCAATGGGTCAGTCGTTGGGCTGTACGGAATACTGGACGATAAACCCACTACTCGCAAAATTTTATCATCTTTCAGCCCGCCTTCCGTTAATTCATAACGTGCCGCATTCGCTCGATCAGTCGATAATTCCCAATTTGTGTAGCCTTTTTGGTTCGCAGGAAACGGCGACGCATCGGTATAACCATTTAGACTCACCCGATTTGGCAAATCGTTAATGGCAGGACCTAGCGCGTGTAAAATGTTCCGAATGTGCGGTTCCGTTTGTGCGCTGTTGAGTTTATACATCGGACGTTTTTGATCATCTACAATTAAAATTCGCAAACCTTCCGCTGTAATTTCCAGTTTAACCTGCTCTTTAACGTCGCTCAATTCTGGCGTTTTGTTAATGTTATTCTGAATTTTTTCTTTTAACGAGACCAGTTTGGTTTTTTCGATTTCTGCCGCTTTTTTCTCAATCTCTTCGGACGACGATTCCTCTACGTCTATTGCTTCGCCATGTTTTACCTGTCCTTCTTCTCTGGAAATCATATCTGAACCACCGCCGTCAAGCATTGAGGTGCGTTCACCTATATCTTTGCCGCCTTCCATCGAAACTTTGTACGGGTTGTTAAAAAAATCGGCAATTCCTCTGCGTGAGACTTCTGAGGTGGAAGCGAGCAACCACATCAATAAAAAGAATGCCATCATCGCGGTCACAAAATCAGCATAAGCCAACTTCCACGCGCCACCGTGATGAGCGTGACCGCCTTTTTTAATTTTTTTAATAATAATGGGTTGTTGTTGTTCCGCCATGACTGTGATTACCCTTTGTTGCTGCGTAATAAATCATCAAGTTCTTGAAAGGCGGGACGTTTATCAGAAGAAATCATCGCCCGCATATATTCGGCTGTCATTGCAGGCGAAACCCCTTTCGCGCAACATAACAAACCTTTTTGAGCGCATCTGAAAATGTTTCCGGACATTTCTGCTCGAACTGACATTAACGAACCGACAGGACCAATAAAACCGTACGCCAACAAAATACCAATAAACGTACCGACCAACGCCGCCGCAATCGCTTTTCCCATGACAGCAGGTGGTGAGCCAACCAGTCCCATGGTATGAACCACACCCATTACCGCAGCGATAATACCAAATGCAGGCAAACCGTCTGCCATGGTTTGAATAACTTGAACCGGTGCGTGTTCGTCTTCATGATGGGTTTCTAACACTTGATCCATCAATTCTTCCAATTGATGCACTTCCACACCCGTGACAATTAAACGCAGATTATCACAAATAAATTCCAGTAAATGATGATCTGCCCTAATTTTATCAGTAAAAATCGCGGGATTACTTTCAGGATTTTCAATCAAATCTTCCAACGACAACAAACCTTCTTTACGGGTTTTATTGGTCAGCATATAAAAACACATCAATAATTCTAAATAAAAATCTTTGGTGTAAGGTTCCGGTTTAAGCATTGTAGTGGCAGTAGCAATCGATTTTTTTACCAGTCTTAATGGATTACCAACAATCATCGCCCCGATGGCTCCACCACCAATAATGACAAATTCATTGTACTGAAGCAAAAGAACGGGATGTCCTCCTCCCATCATATAGCCACCAATCAACGCGCTAAAAACTAATACATATCCAATAATAACTAACATTTTTTTCTCGTGTGCTGGTGTAATTAAATTACTACGCGCTATAACTTCTGATATAGCCGTCATCGTTAAATAGATTGCGTAACGTTTTATCTATCACATTAAATGTGGCGTAGATTTGCCAGTTAATCGGCAGCAAAACGTATTTTTAAAAAATTATACTGTGAATAACCATAATGAGGTAACGATAACTACTTGTACAATTGGCTGACGTTTATGTGAAAAACTCACGCAGAATGCTACTATTAGACCAAACGCACGCACCCAATTTTACTGCTTTATTTATTGTGCTAAATTTTTATCATGAATTCATTTGCTGTTTTAAATCAATTAACAAACTAACTATTCGTTATGACAAACATTACCGAAATCGATTATCAACATTATCTTGAAGTTAAGCACATTGTAAGCCAGTTTGAAAAACTGACCGATATTGGTGTTGCGTTATCTTCTGAACACAGTGCCACGGAATTATTGGAAAAAATTTTAGTTGGTGCCATTTCCTTGACGAATGCCGACGGCGGCACGATTTACATGATTCAAGGCGATGAGATTAAAATCGAAATTATTCATTCCGGCAGTTTAGGCATTCATCTTAACGGCAGCGGCAAAAATGCGATTGACTTACCCACTGTGCCATTATTTGGTGCCGATGGTGAACCGAATCTAAAAAACGTGGTGAGTTATTCCTATCACAAAGATGAAACGATTAACATTGAGGACGCTTACAACGCGGACGGGTTTGATTTTCGAGGCACAAAAATATTTGATGAAAAAAATCATTACCATTCGACCTCCTTTTTAACCGTTCCGCTTAAAAATCATCAACACGAAACGGTGGGTATGTTGCAACTGATTAACGCACTCGATTCCCACACCAAACAAGTTGTTCCGTTCAACGCCATCGCGCAACGTTTTTGTGAATCGCTCGCTTCTCAAGCGGCGACGGTATTAACGAAACAGCAATTGATTACCGATTTGGCGCAAATGTTTGAATCGATGATTATGTTGATTGCGAATGCGCTCGATGAAAAATCGCCGTACAACGGTGGACACTGTCGGCGCGTGCCTGAACTTACTATGATGATTGCCGATGCCGCGCACAATACCGACACGGGCTATCTGAAAGATTTTTTATTGTCCGACGCAGATCGTTACGAATTACGCATCGCGGGTTTATTGCACGATTGCGGCAAAATCACCACGCCTGAAGCGGTGGTCGATAAATCAACCAAATTAGAAACCATTTTTGACCGGATTCACCTTATCGAGACACGCTTTGAAGTGTTAAAACGCGATGCGGAAATTGCCATGCTGAAACGTCAAGTTGAAGCCTTGAAAGCCGGTCAACCCTTGCCCGAAGATATTTTAGAATTCGCTTTAAAAAGTAATCTCGATTTTCTGGCGGAGGAATTCGAGTTTATCAAAACCTGTAATACCGGCGGCGAATTTATGTCAGACGATAAATTACGGCGATTAAACAGTTTGGAGGCGATTACTTGGCAATTAAATGGCGAAATGCTGCCCTTATTGAGTGGCAACGAGTTGTACAATCTTAGTATCGTACGCGGCACCTTGACGGATGCAGAACGTAAAATTATCAATAATCATATCAGCGTCACGATTTCGATGTTGAGTGCGATTAAATGGCCGAAACATTTACAAAATGTCACGCAATACGCCGGCGGTCATCACGAACGGATGGATGGTAAAGGTTATCCAAACGGTTTGACGCGCGAACAATTGCCGATTCAAGCCCGCGCGATGGCGATTGCGGATGTGTTTGAAGCCTTAACGGCATCGGATCGTCCGTATAAACCCGGTAAAAAGTTGTCTGAAGCGTTGTTTATTTTGGGAAAAATGAGCGAAGAAGGGCATATTGACCCGGATATTTACGATGCCTTTATCGCGCACGACATTCCTAAAAAATACGCCAAAAAATTTCTCACCGCCGAACAAATTGACATCGAGTAACTCCATGAAATTAAGTAGCAAGTGGCTGAAAATCCATCAGTGGTTATTGTGCATTATTCTCACCGCCGTATTTTTGGCGCACACCGCCGGCTGGATGGCAATTCCAACGATGCAGCGGGTGGAAAATATTTTGTACGATTTGCGTTTACGCGCCACCATGCCGAACACGATGGATGATCGCATTGTTATTTTGGATATTGACGAAAAAAGTTTAGCGCAAGAAGGACATTGGCCGTGGCGACGCGATAAATTAGCGTATTTGATGGATATGCTTTTCGATTATTACGGCGCAAAAGTCGTGGGATTCGACGTGGTATTTTCAGAGGCAGACACCAGCGGCGGCATGGATGCGCTGGATAAATTAGCGCAAACGGCGTTACAGAAAGACAGTAAATTTTTATCCGCCATTGAAAAAGTGCGTCCCGAATTATTGTATGACGATAAGTTTGCCAAAAGTTTACAAAATCGTCCCGTCGTGTTGGGCTATTTTCTCAGCCACCACCAAGAAGAAACGAACGAATTAGGACTGTTGCCGCCGCCGTTAGCGAGTGCAGAAAAGCGTGATTTTGCGGCGTTATTATTTCAAGCACGCAGTTATATTGGCAATTTAGCGCAGTTACAATCCGCCACTCCGTTGGGCGGATATTTAAATAATTCCAATGTGGATGAAGACGGCGTTTATCGCCGTTTGCCGATGGTGACGGAATACAAAGACCAGCTTTACAGCACCTTATCGTTGTCGATTTTACGTCACGTTATGGGCTTGCCGCCGGTTGAATTTATGACCAGCGAGGATTACGGCGACAGTCGTTTAGAAGCGATTTCATTGGCGGGATTGACCATTCCTGTTGATGACGGCGGCAATTTATTAGTACCGTTTCGAGGACGACAAGGCAGCTTTCCGTATATTTCGGTGACGGATGTTTTAAGCGGCGTGGCGGACATTTCACAATTGAAAGATAAAATCGTGATTGTTGGCACGTCGGCGGCGGGCTTATTGGATTTACGTTCCACGCCCGTACAAAATATTTACGCGGGGGTAGAAGTTCACGCTAACATTTTGAGCGGGTTGCTGGATCAAACGGTGAAATCGCGTCCGACTTATATTCTCGCTGCCGAATCGCTGGAATTGGTGGTGTTGTTAATTTTGTCGATGTTGATTTTCCCGCGTTTAGGTGTCGTGGCATCGGCGGTGGTCTTTATCATTTTCGCGTCGATGGTGGTGGCAGCTAATTTTTATGTGTGGACAATGAAAAATTTTGACACGCATTTAGCCACGCCATTATTGTTATTTTCATTGCTTTACGGCGTACAAATTTTCTTTGGTTTTTTCTTTGAAAGTCGCCGCAAAAAACAATTGGGTAACATTTTTGGGCAATATATTCCCAGCGAACTGGTCGAAGAAATGAGCAAAACCGACGAAGACTTTACGCTGAAAGGCGAGAACCGCGAGATGACGGTATTTTTTTCGGACGTGCGCGGTTTTACCACCATTTCAGAAGGGCTTGAACCGCAAGAATTGTGCGATTTAATTAACGAAATTCTCACGCCGGTGACGCACGCTATTCATTATCACAAAGGCACGATTGATAAATATATTGGCGACGCGATTATGGCATTTTGGGGCGCACCGTTGCACATGGAACAACACGCGACGGCAGCGGTTCGCGCCGGATTAGCGGTGATTGAAACGCTACCGATTATTAACGAGCGGTTTAAATTAAAAAACTGGCCTGAAATTGATTTGGGCATTGGCATTAACACCGGACCGATGGTGGTCGGCAACATGGGTTCACAGTTTCGGATTGCGTACACGGTGATGGGCGACACAGTGAATTTGGGTTCACGATTGGAAGGTTTGACCAAACAATACGGCGTGAAAATGATTGTGAGTGAATCGACCAAAGCCGCCGCGCCCGAATTTGCCTATCGCGAACTCGACCGCGTGCGGGTAAAAGGTAAAAATAAACCGATTAAAATTTATGAACCGATTGCTGAATTAGCGGATATTTCACCGGAACAACAAACGATTTTAGATTCGGTGCATCAAGCATTAGCCGATTATCGGCAACAGTTGTGGGATAAATCGGAAGCGGTATTTAATCAATTGCACGATTTAAAGCCGAACGATAAATTGTATAAAATTTATCTGGAACGCATTGAGCATTACCGCGAAACGCCGCCCGAAGAAAATTGGGATGGCGCATTTACTCACACGAGTAAATAAAGACTGAAAATTAGTTCTGGAATTAAATTTAATTTTTTCGACTGTCAGCCGATATAAAGGCACGCACTAAAGTTTAAAGTTTGGGATAACGGTGTGTTTTCAGATTTAGCCTCCAAACTGGTTTACTTAGGTTAATTTTTAATCGTAATTGTTTCTTAATCACAGAGGATTTAATCATGGCCACAGCAGCAGTAGTTACTACAAAATTCAATACGCATTTAGATTTATCCACGTTAACGTTGGCAGAACTTGCTAAGTTAAGCTCTTCAGATATTGAATCATTTTCATCGGCACAACGCATTGCGTTAACATCTGAACAACTTGGCGCGTTAACGGCAAATCAATTAGCTTCTTTATCATTAAAATTAGTTCCGGCTGATTCATTCACCGGTATTGATGTAAAACAAATTCCCGCTTTAAATTTTAAATTACTGACAACCGATCAAGTTGCCGTGTTGTCGAGTGACCAAATTCACGCGTTGACTCCAACACAATTAAAATCAATGACCACCGCGCAAGCGGCAACGTTAAGCGCAGAACACGCTGCCGGCTTAACATCAACGCAAGTTGCGGCATTCAGTTTAGCGACGGTTAATCATTTAGCAAACTCAACGATTGCTGCTATTAGCACTGTCGCGATAGTCGGATTGACCGCAAAAAATATCGGCGGTTTGACCACCGCGACTATCGGCGCATTAACCGTAGATCAAGCACACGTTTTGACCGCGTCACAAGTCGGCGCATTAAGTTCGAGCGTGATTGCGGCAATGGACACCGAAGATTTAGCCGCATTAACACCGGCGGCGTTGAAAGGTTTTGTGAAAGGAAACATCGGTGGCGTGTCGTTAGCTTCGTTAACGTCAGAACAATTCAGCACGTTAACGCCTACGCAAATTTCAGGATTAAAAACCGCGCAACTGGCTGAAATCAATGCGGAAACAGCGGCATTGTTGACTTCTTCGACCTTAGCGGCGATGAATTCTAAGCAATTATCGGTGTTATCCGCAGAAGCCATTAACAATTTGGATTCGGTCGCGATTAAAGGTTTGAATGCAGGCAATATCAAAGGTTTGACGACCGCCCAAGTGGTTGCGTTAAATCCAGATCAAGCCAGTGCATTATCCGGAACGCAATTAAAATACTTTAATTCTGCTCAAATTTCGTCAATGGAATCCGAAGACGTGACTGCCCTTCAGCCGTCTACGTTGAAAAGTTTGCCCACCACCCTGATTAAGAATTTAAGTTCTGACGTATTTGCGGCGTTATCGACGGAACAAATGGCAGCGTTTACCCCTGCACAAGTTTCTAAATTCACCACCGCGCAAATTTCAAAAATGGGTGGGGAACAAGCGGCAGCCATGTCCGGCACGCAATTGGCTAAAATGTCATCGACGCAACTTACGTCGTTGAACACAGCGGCGGTGGCAGAATTACCCGCTAATTTTGCTAATAAAATAACCGTTTCAGGTTTAGATTCCACGCAAGTGAGCAAATTAACGGCAGATCAAGCGTCGTATTTGACTTCAGCACAAATAAGCACGTTGACGACGGCACAAATTGCCGGTTTGACTTCGACACAAGTGGAACAAATCAAAGCCGTTTCGTTTAAAGGATTCGGTACCGCTGTGATTAGTGCGTTGACCACCGAGGCGGTGCAAGGCATTACTTCCACACAATTGGCGCAATTGACCACGACAAGCAAAGGACAATTGGAACAATTTACCCCCGCTCAAGCCGCGCATTTCTCAGCAGAGGCGCAAGATTGGGTGCTTAGTAAAAAATTCGCGCTGGTACAAAGTGCTGAAACCAATGTGATTAACACATCTGGTATTGAAACCTCTGGCACTGTCACCGGTGAAGCCGTCGCAGAAACGATTATTTCTGGCGCAGGCAACGACATTATTTCAACCGGTGGAACGGCTGGCGACAGCATTTCATCAGGTGCCGGCAATGACACGATTACGTTGACCAGCTCAACAGCAGGACACACGCACACCGTTGATGGTGGCGACGGTACGACCGATACGTTGATTTTTGGTAATACCGCAACCTACACCGACAGCGATTTAATTCATGTTTCTAATGTTGAAATCGTTAAATTAGGCGCGACCACCGCACAGGCTTTGGCGTTAGGTGTTTATGCGACCAATGCCGGTATCACCACCGTGAATGCAGATAGTTTGGTTGATAATGCTGCGTTGACGTTAACGGGTTCAATGGCAGCAACGGTTTCATTGGTTGCCGGCGATTTAGCGGCTTCTGCGTACACCGGTAATTTAACCGTCACCGCTACCACTGGCACCAACAGCATTACCAGCGGTTCCGGCAATGATTCGATTGATGGCGGTGCGGGTAATGACACGATTAATGCCGGTTCTGGTATTGATACCGTCACCGGTGGCGCAGGCAATGACAGTT
>SESB01000113.1_pt1 | contig 57799 bp, 49 predicted proteins | sample 3171441 | NCBI WGS metagenome assembly SESB01 (sample SAMN06051867, study PRJNA518727) | freshwater metagenome | biome: subpolar coniferous forest; feature: holomictic lake; material: water; isolation source: holomictic Lake 227, 6 m depth | place: Canada: near Kenora, Ontario | collected...
ATTTTTCACTTCAGTTAAAGCTGCATTTTTTTGCTGTAGAATTGCAGACTGTGCATCAGATACAATACGATCGTATTCTACTCTTGCTTTATCTTTCGCATCAGATAACATCTTATTAGAAGTTTCTTTTGCTTCCTTAATCATCACAGCTCTTTCCTCGCGTGCCTGCACCATCATAGCTTCGTTCTCGTTTTTTAATGCTGCCATTTCTGCTTTGATTTTATCAGCAGAAGCAATTGCATCAGCAATACCAGTTTCCCTTTCTTTAAGGGTTGCTAAAATGGGTACCCAAGCGAATTTTTTCAAGATGAAAAAAACGATCAGGAAAGCTACAAGCGTCCAGAATAATAATCCCAAACCGGGTAATAACAATTGCATACTCTCTATTTGAATGGTTAGATTCTGTTTTTTAAAAGATCACTGCATCCATCGCCCTTTGCTTTGAATGCAGTGAAAAGTTTGTGCTACAGGCTTATTTTAATACAGCCAAGATACCAGCGATAACTGCGAAAAGGGCAACACCCTCTACGAACGCAGCTGTCAGGATCATGTTAGCACGGATGTCGTTAGACGCTTCTGGTTGACGAGCGATGCTTTCTACAGCACCTTTACCGATTTGACCGATACCGATACCAGCACCGATTGCAGCTAAACCTGCACCAATAGCACCACCTAAATGGCTTAAACTAACATCCAACAAATTGATAATTGCAGACATACTGTTTGTTTTTGTTTATGAAAAAAAAGATTTAGTGGTGTGCTTCTTCGTGAGCACCTTCTCTTGACTGACCAATAAACACTGCTGTTAAATTAGTAAAGATGAATGCCTGAATAAACGCAACCAATATTTCAATGAAATAAATAAATACTGTAAAAGCTATTGAAACAGGAGCAAATCCCCAACCTGCTGTCTGACTCATAGCACCAAAAATAAAGATCAACATTACAAAACATGTAATGATAATGTGCCCGGCCACCATATTGGCAAAAAGACGAATAATCAATGCAAATGGTTTTGTGAAAATTCCTAAAAACTCAACAGGCACCAGTATTGGTTTTACAAAACCAGGTACCGGAGGATTAAAAATATGAGCCCAGAAATGACGGTTCGTGCTGAATAAAATCACAAAGAAACTAATCACACCCAACACAACAGTAAAAGCAATATTACCAGTAACATTTGCTGTTCCTGGAATTAACCCAATCAAGTTATTTATAAGGATGAAGAAGAATACAGTTAGCAAATAAGGCATGTACTTTTCATAAGCCGATCCCAGATTTGGCTTAGCTACATCGTCCCTTACAAAAGTAATAACAGGCTCAATGGCATTTTGAAAACCAGAGGGAGCAGTTCTTGCACCACCTTTTTTATACTTATTTGCAACATTGATCATGATTACAGAAAGCAATATCAAGGCCAACATCATCTGTACCACATTTCTGGTTAAACTAAAGTCATATAAAGAAACAGATTCTGCAACTTTACCAGCTTCATCAACCGCTACAATTTTACCCTCTTCACTTTTATATCCATTGTAAATAGCACCATGATGCAAATTGCCATAAGAAAAAACAGCAACGCCTCTTTCTTTAGAATACACAATTACAGGTAACGGAATAACGATATCTGTTTCACCAATTGAAAAGAAATGAAATTCATGGGCATCTAAAATATGCTCCATAATAAGTTCTGCAGGGTCAAACGCACCTTCTTTTTTCTCTTTTCCAGCTTGTTCGGTTTGAGTAGCCGCTTTTTCGGGCTCATTTTGTGCATGCAGCGTAGTGATAAATAGCATACTTAATACGCTAAACGTCACTACCAATAAAGATTTTACGCTTCTAAGGGCCATACCTGTCTCGAAATTTGGCGCAAAGATAGGGGTAAGGCCTCGAAAATTCGAAGCAAAATAGCAGAAAATATTGCAGGGATATTTCTTTGAAGTGGGAATGCTCACAAACCCTTGTTTTCTAAGCCGAAATGGGGGTTTTCTTTTCAAATTGCATCTCATGAAGTTTAGCATAAAGTCCGCCCAAAGCCAGTAAACTTTCGTGATTCCCCACTTCTTTGAGTTCTCCTTTGTCTAAAACCAATATTTTATCAGCTTTTCGAATGGTAGATAACCGGTGTGCAATAATGATAGATGTTCTGCCTGAAATCAAGGTATCGGTAGCTTTTTCAATCATAAGTTCACTTTCCGTATCAATGGAAGAAGTGGCCTCATCTAAAATCAGGATCGCCGGGTTATATAATAATGCCCTTATAAAGGATAAGATCTGGCGTTGACCTAAACTCAGGGTATTGCCCCTTTCCATTACGTGATAATCATACCCATTGGGTAATTGCATAATAAAATCATGTACACCGATCATTTTTGCAGCTTCTATAACCTGTTCCCTTTTAATTTCTGCATTACGTAGGGTGATATTATCTAATATAGATCCGCTAAATAAAAATACATCCTGTAGCACCACTCCAATACCTTTTCTTAAAGCATCCAGATTATAATCATTGATATTTACGCCATCCACTAAGATGGAACCCTTTTGGATATGGTATAATTTATTCAAGAGACTGATGATGCTGGTCTTTCCGCTACCTGTATGACCAACTAATGCAACCGTTTCCCCAGCATTCACGGTAAAATTGATATCCTTCAATACATAATTTTCATCGGTATAAGCAAAACAAACATGATCAAAAGCAATTGCACCTTTCATGATTTCAGGTTTAAATGCATCTGATGCAGAGGCAGGTGAAAAGTCAGGATTATCTAACACAACAAATACGCGCTCTGCTGCGATCATTCCCATTTGCAACACATTGAACTTATCAGCAATTACTCTTAATGGTCTGAAAATCTGATTAAGATATAAAATGAAAGCTACGAGCAGCCCCGCATCCAATGCCTTTCCTGCAATCCACCAAACGAGCAAACCAGTACTCACTGCCAATACAACTTCTACCACTGGAAAAAAAACAGAGTAGGCAAAAATGGCATTGATATTAGCATTTCGATGTTCGGTATTGATCTTATTAAACTTATTGAATTCCCTGTCTTCCGACGCAAATGCCTGTACCACCTGCATTCCAGTGATATGCTCTTGTACAAATGCATTTAAAGCAGCCACCGCATTCCTTACACGGATAAAACTCTTGTTCACACTTTCCTTAAAATAATAAGTAGCTACAATCATAATAGGAAATGGCACCAAACTAATTAATGTGAGGCGCCAGTCCATCCAAAACATCGTTCCCAATGTAATAATGATGATTAATAAATCTGCTATAATAGGTATCAGGCCATCCGAAAAAATATCATTGATACTTTCTATATCATTAATTGTTCTTGTGGTAAGTGTCCCAATGGGCGTTTTATCAAACTGAGAAAGATTTAATCCTAATACTTTTTCGAAAACTGCCACACGCATATCTCTTACCACACTCTGCCCCATCCAGGATGTAATAAAACTAAAAACAAAGCGCACACTGGTTTCAATAAAAAGGAATACTACCTGAAAAATAGTGACAGCAATAATGAATTTTGTTACATCTTTTAGGTCAGTATTAAACAAAACAGCTTTCAGCCATGCCGGAATATGCATTGATTTTCCGGAAGCGCTATCAATTGTTAGTTGAATCAAATAAGGCCTGATGGGGGCAAATACTGCCATAATGATAGCTAGTACTATGCTACCATAAAATTTGGCGGAATAGGGTTTTACAAATCGAAAAATTCTGCGAAACAGAGAAAATTCAAATATTTTTTTGGTCTTTGCTTTTTGCATGGTCTGTACAAATGTAACAACTAAGCATACATCGGGTTCACCACTCTTAAAAATTAATCAACAGTTTTTCATGTATTCGCACCGGTAGCAAATACGGCTTATTGCTTATATTCGCTATTCGATGGAACAAGCAGTGGAAAACCAATCTTCAGAAGCAGCGCTTCCAAAATATAATCTCACCGTTGATCAGGAGAAAAACGAAATACTCCGGCATTATCGGGCATTACTGCGTAGCCTTCGCCCAAAACTTAAAAGAGGGGATAAAGAATTAGTTCGACATGCATTTGAAATGGCTGTTGAAGCGCATAAAACGATGCGCAGAAAAAGCGGTGAGCCTTATATTATTCACCCACTTGCAGTTGCAATGATTTGCGTAGAAGAAATTGGCCTTGGTGTAAGAAGTACTATTTGTGCATTATTGCATGATACGGTAGAAGATACAGATATCACCCTTGATGATGTGGAAAATGAATTTGGTACTGAGATTATGCGCATTGTAGACGGACTTACCAAGATCTCAAACGTTATTGATACCAATACTAGTCAGCAAGCAGAAAATTTCAAAAAAATTCTCTTAACGCTGACCGACGACCCGCGCGTGATTCTTATTAAACTGGCAGATCGTTTACACAACATGCGTACGTTAGATCACATGAAGCGTGAAAAGCAATTAAAGATCGCATCCGAGACTGTATGGGTATACGCACCCCTCGCACATCGTATGGGATTGTATAGCATAAAAACAGAACTCGAGGATCTTTCCATGAAATACATGGAGCCAGAAGCCTATCGGGATATTGCAAAAAAATTATCCGAAACCAAGCGAGAAAGAAGTAGATATATTAATGAATTTATTCGCCCTTTAAAAGAGAAATTAGAAGCCTCAAATTTTGACTTTGAAATTTATGGAAGGCCGAAAAGTATTCATAGTATCTGGAATAAAATAAAAAAGAAATCAGTGGCATTTGAAGAAGTGTATGACCTCTTTGCTATCAGAGTTATTTTAAATTCAACTACAGAAAAAGAAAAGGAAGATTGCTGGAAAGTATATTCCTTAATCACGGATGAATACAACCCTTCTCCAGAACGTTTGCGCGATTGGTTGAGCAATCCTAAAAGCAATGGATATGAAGCATTGCACACAACAGTGATGGGGCCCCAGGGTAAATGGGTGGAAGTGCAAATACGAACTAAACGCATGAACGAAATTGCTGAGAAGGGTTTGGCAGCGCACTATAAATACAAAGAGGGCGGCGGAGATGAAGATCGTTTTGATAAATGGTTTGGACAGATCAGAGAAGTATTAGCTACACCTGATACAGATACCGTAGATTTCTTACAAGATTTTAAAACATCATTTCTTGCTGAAGAAATTTATGTGTACACCCCAAAAGGAGACGTAAAAATGTTACCTGTTGGAAGTACAGCACTGGATTTTGCATTCGCCATTCACTCTGCTATTGGAACTAAATGTATTGGCGCAAAAGTGCATCACAAACTGGTGCCCATCAGTCATAAATTACGAAGTGGTGATCAAATTGAAATTATAACGAGTGGTAAACAAAAACCTTCGGAAGATTGGCTGAACATTGTTGTAACTGCCAAAGCAAAAAGCAAAATAAAAGATTCCCTGCGTGAAGAAAAACGCAAGATCGCAGATGATGGAAAATATACTTTACAAAGAAAATTAGAAGGATTTGGTGCTGCAGTAAATCAACACAATATTGACGAGCTGATTCACTTTTATAAAGTTCCGTCGCAATTAGATTTGCTTTATAAAATCGCAACAAAATCTATCGATTTAAAAGAGCTAAAGGATTTTAATTTAATTGGCGACCGTATTGAGCATCCGCGTCCAAAACCTGTAGTGCATGAATTAAATGTGGAACAAAATCATGCTAAACATTTTTCTAAAAAAGATTCTGAGCTGATCATCTTCGGAGAAAGCAGCGATAAAATTGTTTATAATCTTGCTAAATGTTGTAACCCTATTCCGGGTGATGACGTTTTTGGTTTTGTGAGTACTGGAAAAGGTTTAATTATACATCGTACTACCTGCCCGAATGCCACACAATTAATGGCCAACTATTCTCATCGGGTTGTAAAAACAAAATGGGCTAAGAATAAAGAAATTTCTTTCTTAACTGGTTTAAAAATTATTGGTATGGATGATGTGGGGGTTATTAATAAAATAACCAATATCATAAGTGGAGATATGCGTGTAAATATTGCTGCTTTAACCATTGAATCATCTGAAGGAATTTTCAGGGGTACTATTAAAGTTTTTGTGCACGATAAAGAAGAACTCGAGGAATTAGTGGATCGATTAAAACAGTTAAAGGGAATACAAACAGTTGATCGTTTTGATACAGAATCTCTCACTTAATAAGGATTTGCACATTTTGTTTAAAATTGATGGTAATTAATTGGCCTCAATTCCTTTTTACTCAAAGTCAAGGCTTATTTTTGCCTCGATTCAAAACAAATATATGGTTGATGTAATTTTAGGTTTACAATGGGGTGATGAAGGGAAAGGCAAAATTGTAGACTATTTCGCGCCTAGATACGATATCGTTGCACGCTTTCAGGGCGGACCCAATGCAGGACACACTTTGTATGTTGATGGTAAGAAGCAAGTGCTTCACCAAATTCCCTCTGGAATTTTTCATCAGGATAAAGTAAATATTATTGGTAATGGTGTAGTGCTTGATCCAGTAACATTAAAAAGAGAATGTGATGCGGTTGCTGCTTATGGCATTGACGTTAGAAAAAATTTGTTTATTTCTGAACGCACTAATATTATTATTCCTACACACAGGGCCTTGGATAAGGCTTCTGAAATGTCGAAAGGAGAAAGTAAAATTGGTTCTACTTTAAAAGGAATTGGACCGGCTTATATGGATAAGACTGGACGTAATGCATTACGTGTAGGCGACTTATTAGATAAAAGCTTTACCACACAGTATATTAAGCTACGTTTGAAGCACCAAAAGCTTTTGGATAATTTTCACTTTATTGAAGATATATCAGCTTGGGAAGAAGAATTTTTCGAAGCTTTAGAATTTCTGAAAACTTTGAATGTGATCAATTGCGAATACTATATCAATGATCAAATTTCAAAAGGCAAGAAAGTCTTAGCAGAAGGTGCGCAAGGAAGTATGTTAGATATAGATTTCGGTACTTTCCCATTTGTTACTTCATCCAATACTATTTCAGCTGGCGTTTGTACTGGCTTAGGAATTTCTCCAAAACAAATTGGTGAAGTAATGGGTGTTACTAAAGCATATTGTACCCGAGTAGGTGGCGGACCATTCCCTACCGAACTATTTGATGAAACTGGCGAAGAACTTCGTAGAATTGGAAGTGAATTCGGAGCTACTACTGGCCGACCACGTAGATGTGGCTGGATGGATCTGGTTGCTTTACAGTATACTTGTATGATAAATGGGGTTACACAAATTGTAATGACTAAAGCTGATGTTTTAGACTCATTTGAAGAATTATCTATGTGTACTTCCTATAAAGTGAATGGTGTTGAAACAAAACAGGTTCCTTTTCAAATGGCTAAAGCTACCATCGAACCAATTTTGGAGCAATTTAAAGGTTGGAGCACCGATACAACCCAGATTAAATTAGGAGAAGATTTACCTGAAACAATGAAGCAGTATATCGCATTTATAAACGAATATTGTGGTGTTCCAGTGAAACACGTTTCTAATGGTCCGGGCCGGGAACAAATTGTTCACATTTAGGAAATTTTAATTTTTAAAAAGAAAAGAAAAAATATTTTTGGTTAATACAATTTTGCGTTTAAAATTTACGCAATAATCTTATTAGAATATGGCAGCGAAATCTGATAAGGATAGCAAATCCTCTAATCCAAAGACACCACCGGCAAAGAATGCCGATGCAACACCATCTCCAAAAAGTAAAAAACAATTGGATGATGATGATGATTTAGATGACGACGATGATGAAACATTGGACGTCAAGCCCGCTAAGAAAGGGGCAAAATCTTCGTCAAAAAAACCAAAAGATGATGACGACGACGATGATGATGAAACCGAAGTAGAAGACGATTGGGAAAAAGCTGAAGAAGACGATGACTGGGACCCAGACTTCGACGAATTCGATATTCCAAAAAGTAAGGGCAAAAAAGCACCAAGCACTGGTCCTGCAAAGAAAAAAGCAGATGATGAAGACGACTTTAAATTAGACGAAGACTTCAAAGAATTTGATTTGTTCAATGACAAGGATAGTGGCTTCGACGATGACGAGGATGACGACTTCTAGTCACTTAAAATAACATTGAAAATGTTGAATCGGGTTCTCACCTGATTCAACATTTTTTTGTGCTATACTTTAAGTTTTCTTGATTATTTGTTAGTGGCAGTTCCCTCTACTAATAGGCGGAAAGATTCCATGAGAATTTGACTCTTCTTCGATTCGAAAATGGAAACCTTATCCTTGCCAATACGCATATTGTATGGCTTTCCCTCTGAAAGGGCTTTATCAAAACCTGGATTCCATTTATTGAATTGACTTATTTCCATTCCCAAACTATTGGTTAGCACCAAAGAATTATATCTACCACTAAGATTAATGGTGGTTGTACTTGCAATTTCATCATTCGATAAACTTACTTGTTGGTTATCCAAGATTTGTGCAGCTTTTACTTTTACAGTTTCACCTGCTGTGAGCGTAGTCCAACCACCAGCACCTTCGAATAAATAGTGGGTAGCAATAAATTTCTTTACGTGGGTGCGTGTTTCTTCTTTTAAATAATATTGAAGCACCCAAAAATCTCTGCTTCCGGATTTTTTTATACACTGACGCACCCTTCCAGCTCCCCCATTATATGCTGCAACTACCAATAACCAATCTCCAAATTCGGCATATAACTCTTTCATCAATTTTGCTGCCACATGTGTGCTTTTATAGAAATCCATTCGCTCATCATTCACACCCACCCTCAAACCAAAACGTTTGGCTTCATAATCCATCAATTGCCAAGGGCCCACTGCCCCCGCCCAAGATACCAATCCAGGTTGCAAATGGCTCTCAATCACACTCAAGTATTTCATTTCCTTAGGTATGCCATACATTACTAATATATTGTCGTACAAATCAAAATAAGGCTTGCCCCAGCTTTTCATCCGATCCAGTTCTTTTCCTTGTTTACGGATGTATTCCTGCACAAAAGAAACCGCCTGTGGATTTAATTGATTAATATATGGCTTGGAAGCATCGAACTTATTAGCTACAAACAAACTCTGAAAACCATATTTATCATGGGTAGTATCCACCAATGGCTTTTCCTTGTAGGCAGGTTCACCAACAAATGACATTGTACCAATTGCTCCGGCCAACACAGCAAAAGCTCCCAAAACAAAATGGGAGATTGAATGCCTTGTTTTAATAGATATGCCGTACCACTTCATGGTTGCTAATAATTGCTGGGTGGCAAAATTACTGCGAAATAACTTAAGGGGATGTGAAAGGAGGTTTTAAAGCAACTAAAAATTAATTAACTATCTGACTATCAATTCATTAATTGATCAGATAATTGCAACATGGTAGTCTCTTCAAAATGATTAGTCATAATTTGCAAGCCAAATGGGAGCCCATTACTATGGGTAAATAATGGAATGGAAATAGCAGGTATCCCAACCAAATTGGCAAAAACCGTATAAATATCAGCTAAAAACATAGCAACTTGGTCGTCTGATTTTTCACCTATTTTGAAAGCAGTAGAAGGCACTGTTGGAGAAATGATGGCTTCATATTTACTAAAAACATCCACTGACTTATTTAATAATATACGTCTTACTTGTTGTGCTTTGGTAAAATAAGCATCAAAATATCCGGCACTCAACACAAAAGTTCCCAGCATAATTCTTCTTTGCACTTCTTTACCAAAACCCGCACTACGGGATGCCTTATACATATCATTTAATTCCGCATGCACCAATGGAGCACGATAACCGAATCGAACTCCGTCAAAACGTGATAGATTACTCGAAGCTTCGGCAGTTGTTAAAACATAATAGGTTGGTACAATATGGTTGAGCAAATCAAATTCAATAGGATCTACAATATGGCCATCCTGGCGTAGTTGTTCAATAAATTCTGTAATAGCCGCACGCATTTCAGGATCCAAACCAGGATGTTCTAAAGCTTGCTTAAAAAAGGCAATCCGATATTTACGTGGAGTTGGATTCAATTCTGAAGCATAGGCTGGAACTGGTATCTCTGAAACAGTACTGTCAAAATCATCCGTACCAGAAATCACTTCCAAGCAAATAGCAGCATCTTCAACTGTTTTAGAAAAAATACCTATTTGATCGAAAGAAGAAGCGTAGGCAATCAAACCATAACGCGAAATTCTTCCATAGCTTGGTTTCAGGCCCACAACACCACAGAAATCGGCTGGTTGTCTTACTGATCCACCAGTATCACTCCCCAGGCTAATCATTGTGAATCCTGCTTGAACACTTACAGCTGATCCGCCGGATGAACCGCCTGGAACACGGGTTTCATCTAAAGCATTTCTTACAGCTCCAAATGCAGAATTTTCATTGCTACTACCCATTGCAAATTCGTCGCAGTTTTGTCGGCCTATAATAATGGCCTCTTCCTGCAATAATTTTTCTACAACAGTGCTGTTATAAATAGATTTGAAATTTTCTAGGATTTTTGAACCGGCCGAAACAGTATGGCCTTTGTAACAAATAACATCTTTGATACCAACAACAACCCCATGCATTTTACCAATGGGTGCACCACTAATTCTTCTGGCATCAAGTCGTTCCGCCTCAGAAATAGCTTCTGCTTCGAATACTTCCAAAAATGCATTCAGCTGTGGTCTTTCTTTGATGGCCTCCAAATAAAAATGAACGGCTTCCACACAAGTGGTTTGGCCGTTCTGTAATGCGGTATGGTAGTCTTTGATAGAGCTGAACCGAAACAAAGCCTAAGAGTCTTTAAATTAAACTAAACTAAGCTTGCGGAGGTGTTGCAGTCTTATCTTTTTCTTTCATTCCTTCTTCTAATTCTTTCTTTACATTGTCTTTAGCATCGTTAAACTCACGAATACCTTTTCCAAGTCCTTTCATGAATTCTGGGATCTTACGACCGCCAAACAAAACTAAAACTACTACTGCGATGAGTAAAATTTCTTGAAATCCTAAATTGCCCATAAAATTTGTTTTGAGGTGACCAAAGTTAAGGCAATTGACATGCCTTCCAATTAAATAATGCCAAAGAAAAAAGTTTTAACAAAAAAGCGGAAGAATAGTAAAACTAATCTTCCGCTTTTAATTATTTCAAAGAAATTCTTAGAAACGTTTTTCTTTAATACGAGCACTTTTACCACTACGCTCTCTCAAATAGTACAATTTGGCACGGCGAACCTTACCAGACTTGTTCAATAAGATTGAATCAATGTTTGGTGAAAGGGTAGGGAACAAACGCTCCACACCTACACCATCAGAGATCTTACGTACAGTAAATGATGCAGTAGCTCCGGTGCCTTGTAATTTAATTACATCTCCACGGAAACTCTGAATACGTTCTTTACCTCCCTCTACGATTTTATAATTAACAGTGATATTATCACCTGCTTTAAACTTAGGGTATGTTTTCTTCACGGTCAATTGCTCGTGTACAAACTGAACTGCTGCGTCCATAACTTTATTTTTTTGCGGACGGCAAAGGTATAGAAAAAATTATAAAATACTACTGCTAAATCAGAATATTTTTTATCTCGCTACGTTTACCGCTCTTTTTTCTCTAATAACTGTTACTTTGATCTGACCAGGATAGGTCATCTCTGTCTGAATTTTTTGTGCTATTTCGAAGCTAAGCTTATCGCTATCGCCATCCGTAACTTTCTCAGCCTCAACGATTACCCTTAATTCTCTACCAGCTTGAATCGCATACGCTTTTTCAACGCCTTGATAAGCCATTGCTAGGTTTTCAAGGTCTTTGATCCGCTGCAAATATTGCTGCATGATCTCTCTTCTTGCACCAGGACGTGCCCCACTAATGGCATCACAGGCCTGAATGATTGGAGATATCACATATTGCATTTCCATTTCATCATGGTGAGCTCCAATGGCATTAATCACTGCTGGGTTCTCTCCGTATTTCTCGGCTAATTTGGCACCTAATAATGCATGACTCAATTCTGTCTCCTCATCCGGTACTTTACCGATATCGTGCAGTAAACCGGCACGTTTAGCCAATTTAGGATTCATCCCTAGTTCAGCAGCCATGATTCCACATAGATTAGCTGTTTCACGGCTATGCATCAATAAATTCTGACCATAAGAAGAACGGAAACGCATTTTACCTACAATTCTTACTAATTCCTTGTGCAATCCATGGATACCCATTTCAATCACGGTTCTCTCACCAATCTCCATTACCTGCTCTTCTAATTGGCGACGTGTTTTTTCAACCACTTCCTCAATACGAGCCGGGTGAATTCTACCATCTGCCACCAAGCGCTGCAAGCTTAAGCGAGCAATCTCTCTTCTCAAAGGATCGAAAGAAGATAAAATAATTGCTTCAGGTGTGTCATCTACAATCAGATCAACACCAGTAGCTGCTTCAATAGCACGGATATTTCTACCCTCTCTTCCAATAATCTGGCCCTTTATTTCGTCAGTTTCCAGATTAAACACAGTGACAGTGTTTTCAATGGTAACTTCTGCAGCAGTTCGTTGAATAGACTGAATAACAATCTTACGTGCTTCTTTATTTGCTTTCAGTTTAGCTTCTTCAATAATTTCTTGCTGAAGTCCTAAAGCCTGAGAATGTGCTTCTTGTTTCAAGCTTTCAATTAATTGAGTCTTGGCTTCCTCTGCACTTAAACCAGCAATTTTTTCTAGACGACGAATATGCTCTTCCTGGTGTTTTTCAAGTTCTGTTCGCTTTAAGTTCACTAATTCAATCTGACGATTCAGATTTTCTTTAATGGCTTCGTTTTCTTTCGATTGTTTGTCTAAGCCTGCTTCTTTCTGGTTAATAGAAATCTCTTTTTGCTTAATTCTATTTTCCGCCTCGCCCAATTTGCGATTGCGCTCCATTACATCTTTATCGTGTTCTGACTTTAATTGTACAAAACGCTCTTTTGCCTCTAATTGCTTTTCCTTTTTAACGGTTTCAGCTCTTAATTCGGCTTCTTTTAAAATAGTTTGCGCTTGATGTTCTGCGTCTTCGATCTGCTTTTTTGTGTTCTTGGCGAATAAATACTTACCCGCTAGAGCCCCAACAATTAGTGAAATGGCACCAATTATAATAGAAACAACATTTTGATCCATGGTTTTGGTAATTTTTATAATAATTCAAAATCCTATACACTCGTACACATCTAATTTTAACCTAATAAGTATACGTAATAGGCGAAGATACTTAAATAAATTAAGCGAAAAGATTTGGTTCCCTCCTTCCTTAGTTGTTTTCCAGTAAAGCTTTGTCGATGGATTTTTCCAGAGAGTTGATTTGTTGGGCTAATTCACCCCATTTTACGAGGAGGTTGCCCGATTGGGTTTGTTCTGTAGCGAACCAAAGTAATGCCATAGAGACATAGTCTTGCATGTCTTTTCCGGCAAAATTGTTTTTGAACTCCGAGATCTTGTCATTAATAAGACTGGCAGTTTTTCGAACCATCTCCTCATCTGCCGGCTCAATTTTAAGGCGGTAGGTCCGGTCGGCAATCACAATATTTACGGGTATGAGTTCTTCCATCATATCAGGCGTTCAGTAACAAAAGGCATTTCTCGATTTCTTTTAAATAACCATCAATCCTTTTCTCCATTAATATTTTATCTGCAGGATTCCATTGGGAACCTCCAATTTTTGCAGACTCCAACTGATGAATCATTCCTGATAAATCAGTTTCTTTTTGCAAATTTTCAGTCTGCAACTTCTCCAGATCCTTTTTTAATTTCTGGTTCTCCTTCTGCAAAAGCTGCTGCTGCTTCAACAATACTTGCAGCTTTTCCTGAATAGATTTTATTTGTACAGAAATTTCTTCCATCTACTAAAATTAATCTTTCTCTAAAATAAGGTATTTAATAGTTTTTAGGAATCTCTATTTTCTTATTTCTGCTCCCAATTCCTTTTCAAATTGACGAATCAGTTTTGCAACCATCTCATCCACTTCTTTGTCGGTAAGGGTTTTTTGATCATCCTCAAAAGTAAAACTCACCGCCATGGATTTTTTATCAGCTCCTAATTTATCGCTTTCAAACACATCGAATAATCGTACCTGTTTCAATTTCGATATTTGTGTTTTACGAACTTGCTGATCAATCGCGTCAAAGCTTATTAATCGATCTACTACTAGCGCTAAGTCGCGCTGCATTGCAGGAAACTTATTTACCTCTTTATATACGATCTTACGTTGTTCTACCAAATTTAAGAGTGATACAAAATCGATATCCACAAAATAAACGGCTTGTTTAATATCAAAATTTAATAGCTGTTTATTTGATACTGTAACAATGCTACCCAATTCCTTTTTACCCGCTTTGATCAAAATAGTATTTTCCAGCAAACTGAGTTGCAATCCGCCTATTCCTGCCAATTGCATAATGGCTGCCACAATTCCTTTGGCCTTATAAATATCAAAACTTCTACTTTTCTGATGCCAGCTTTCTTCTTGATCCATTCCGGTAAAATATAAAGCCAAATGCTCTGCTTCGCTATATTCGCCAGGGCCATTGCTGCTATAGGTTTTACCAAATTCAAAACACTGAAGATTGTTGTTTTTTCTGTTGAGATTATAAGCTATAGTTTCCAAACCTGTTTCCAACATGGATGGCCTTAAAATGTCTAAATCAGCGCTTAAGTTATTGATCATTTTAACCGACTTGCCCAACACTTCTTCACCAAAATATTTGCTATTTGTAATGCTATTTGTAAGGATTTCAATGAACCCTTGCCCAACTAAATAATTGGCAATTTTATCTTTCAGGTTCTCCTTTAGTGCAGACAGATCAGTGGCTGGACTTATAGAAATGGTAGAAGGGATTTCAATATTATCCAAACCATCTATCCGAATGATTTCTTCTACAATATCGCAGGGTAAACTTATATCCGGTTTGCTTCTAGGAACAGCAACACGCAATTCATCCATTCCCTCTTTCAATATTTCAAAACCAAGTGCTGTTAAAATTCTATTTACTTTATCAGCATGATAATTTTTGCCACTGAGTTTTTTGAGATAGTGGTGTTTTAATGAAATTTCAGTTTTTGGTTGAGGGGAAGGATATACATCTACAATTTCACTTGAAATTTCACCACCAGCCAATTCTTTGATCATCAGTGCAGCTCTTTTTAATACATTAACTGTATTATCAATATCAACACCTTTTTCAAAACGAGTAGCGGCATCTGTTCTTAATCCATGAAACACAGAACTAATACGAATACTAGAAGGATTGAACCAGGCACTTTCCAAAAAGATATTTTTGGTTGTAGCTGATACCCCACTTTCTTTTCCGCCATATACTCCAGCGATACACATGCCTTCCTCCGCATTGCAAATCATCAAATCTTTACTACTTAGTTTTCTTTCTTTGCCATCCAGTGTTGTAAAAACAGTTCCTTCTGCTTCATTTTTCACTATTATATGTGCACCTTTTATTGCATCTGCATCAAAAGCATGCAAAGGCTGTCCAGTTTCATGCAATATAAAATTGGTGATGTCTACGATATTATTAATGGGTCTCAATCCAATAGCAAGCAACCTGTTCTTTAACGATTGTGGAGATTCTTTTACCTCAACTCCACTAATACTTATACCAGCATATCTGGGACATGCTTCAGTATTTTCAACAGTAACTTTTATTGGCAGGTTAGTATTGTCAATTTTAAATCCATTGCTGAAAGGTGTTTTAACTCTCACATCTTTTTGATGGTGCGTTAAATAAGCACATACGTCTCTTGCCACACCAAAATGACTCATGGCATCCATTCTGTTTGGAGTTAGCCCGATTTCATAAATCCAATCACTATAGGGCTGAAAATATGTAGTTGCAGGGGTTCCGGGATTCAAGCCTTCTGGAAGTATTAGAATTCCATCATGACTTGTGCCCATTCCTATTTCGTCTTCGGCACAAATCATACCATAACTTTCAACTCCACGAATCTTTGCAATTTTCATTGTTAAAGGCTCCCCGCTCGATGGATAAATAGTAGTTCCCAAAGTAGCAACCACTACTTTTTGTCCTACAGCCACATTAGAAGCGCCACAAACTATTTGTAAAGAATCCTCTTTGCCAATATTTACTTTTGTAACTTTTAATTTATCTGCATTGGGATGTTGCTCACATGCTAATACTTCTCCAATTACAAGCCCTTCTAATCCGCCTTTAATAGATTGGAATCTTTCTAAACTTTCTACTTCTAATCCAATCGACGTAAGTATCCTTGATAATTTTTCAGGATCTAAGGTTTCAGGGAGGTACTCACTAAGCCAGTTGTAACTAATGGTCATAATATCAATCTCTTTTCGAGTTTCAAAAATAAGTGATAAAAATGGGATATAAGGTCTAAGTTGACTTTAGCCCCCTATTACAGTATAACCAAAGTCCATTATACAATAGAGAAATCAAAAAAATGCTTTTTCATTTACATTTAATTTTGAAGAATCAGTACAATTATTTTAGAAATCTTTCTGCACAAGGACTTGTGCAAAATGGCTAGATTTGGGCGGAAAACTTTTGAAATTAGTGTATAACTCTTATTTTTTCTGTGGATAGTTGCTATTTTTATGTGAATGAAGGTGGAATAACCTGTGGACGAATATTGATACTAAAAAATTTTAACAACCGGATTTCTTGAGGCATATTCGTTCCCCTTACCGATAAATCATCGACAAAGGTTTTCCGGAAATTTAATTTGATCACCCGAACAACCAAGTGTTTACTACTAACCCCTTAGATAACCATGGACCTAACAAGTTTAAACAAAGACCGGAAGAGAAAAAAAACTACAGTTGACCTGAGTACCATGGTTTATGGGAAAGTACCCCCACAAGCAAAAGAGCTGGAAGAAGCTATTCTTGGAGCTATTATGCTTGAAAAAAGCGCTTTTGATACCGTTTCGGAAATTTTGAAACCCGAATGTTTTTATGTGGAATCGCATAAAACAATCTATCATGCCATGCAGGCATTACAACAAAAGAATGATCCAATTGACCTTTTAACAGTTGTTGAAGAATTAAAATTTCAGGAACAATTAGATGCAGTGGGTGGTCCTTATTATGTTACAAAATTAACGAACTCAGTAGTTTCAACTGCTAATATCGATGCACACTGTAGAATAGTTTTACAGAAATTTATTCAGCGCGAACTGATTCGCATAAGTGGTGAGATCATTGGTGATGCATACGAAGACAGTACCGACGTTTTTGATCTTTTGGATGAAGCAGAAACCAAAATGTTCAACATCACTAACAATTACTTGAAAAAGAATTTCGAGGAAATTTTAGGGGTTCTTGCTAAAACAATGAATCGGATTGACGAGTTAAGAACCAAAACAGAAGAAATTTCTGGTGTGCCGAGTGGTTTTGGGTCATTAGATCGTGTTACTTATGGATGGCAACCTACAGATTTAATTATTCTTGCAGCACGTCCATCGGTTGGTAAAACTGCATTTGCACTTAACCTTGCCCGCAATGCTGCATTACATCCCACAAAGCCCGTTGCTGTTGGTTTCTTTTCATTGGAGATGAGTGCTTCGCAATTAGTACAACGTATTTTAAGTGCAGAGAGTGAAATTAAAATGGAAAAAATTAGTCGCGGTAAATTGGAAGACCACGAATACCAACAATTAATTTCAAAAGGTATCAATAGATTAGAAAGAGCACCAATCTATATCGATGATACCGCAGCACTAAATATTTTTGAATTTAGAGCAAAAGCAAGAAGGCTTGTTCACAAACATAAAGTAGGCATCATTATCATCGACTACTTACAATTGATGAGTGGAACCAATGATAAGGGCGGAAACCGTGAACAGGAAATCAGTAATATCTCCAGAAACCTTAAAGCACTTGCTAAAGAATTAGGAGTTCCTATCATTGCATTGAGTCAGTTAAGTCGTGCCGTTGAAACCCGAAAAGAAAGTAAGATGCCTCAATTAAGTGATTTGAGAGAATCGGGTGCTATTGAGCAGGATGCGGATATGGTAATGTTCATCTATCGTCCAGAATATTACGAAGTAAAGAGTAATGAGATGGGTGAAAGCACAAGTGGTGAAACGCATATCAGAATTGCAAAACATCGTAATGGATCTTTAGAAACTATTAAACTCCGCGCAAACTTAGCCATTCAGCGTTTTGAAGAATGGGAAGGTGATGGTGGCAGTATTGAAGGACTTGGCAATAACTGGAAACCAATTGCACCTATACCTACACCATCTGCCGGCGGAGCTGGTGAAGGGGCCAAATTCTATCTGCAGAAGGGGAGTAAAATGAATGATGTTGACTTCGATCAGGGTTATGAAACAGAACAACCTTTCTAAATAATATTTCTTATCTAAGCGCCGGTTCATTTACCGGCGCTTTATTTATTTTTGCAGGAATGAGTATACCATTCTTTTACGAGCCTTCAATTCAAGAATCGAAACAGCCTTATGTTTTAAGTGAAAGTACCAGCAAACATTGTGTGCAGGTTTTACGCATGAAAGAAAATGCGCTGATTCATTTAACAGATGGAAAGGGAAATTTATTCAAAGCAAATATTATAAGCGCAGATAAACATAAATCAGTAGCAATTATTGAACAAACAATTTATACTGAAGCAAATCCAAATAAAATAAGTATTGGGATTTCTTTATTAAAAAATGCAGACAGATTAGAATGGATGTTCGAAAAAATTACGGAGATAGGTGTTACTGAAATCTTTCCGCTCATTTGTAAAAGAACAGAGCAACAAAGATTCAAAACCGAGAGGATGCAACAAATTTTAGTTTCTGCCATGTTGCAAAGTCAACAATGTTGGCTTCCCATTCTGCACGAACCTATAGCTATTAATAAACTCATTCTTCAATCCAATAATCATCAAAAAATAATTGCACACTGCGAAGATGCAAAGAAAACGGTGCTTACTGATTTACCTAAATCAACAGATTCATTGATACTAATAGGACCAGAAGGAGATTTTACAAATGAAGAAATTTCACTAGCTATGCAGTCTCATTTTGTTCCGGTAAGTTTAGGCAATACCAGACTAAGAACAGAAACTGCAGGTCTTGTAGCAATTACCATCTTAGCCAATTTTTGATTGAACATTTATTTATTTCAGTATATTACATATATGAAAAAATACTCTATTTTGATTCTTATCTTATTGGTTTTAGGAGTAATCAGTTGCAAAAATTTTAAAAGATCTAAAAGGCTTGTAGTGAGAGATACTTCTATCAATACAAGTACTTCTTTCAATAATATATTTTTTGATAGTGTTCAGGTAGAAGACTTTATAAAAACACATCCTGAATTTAAACCTTACGAAGAACAATTTATAGATTTTTATAAAGAAAGAAATTATCAATATGCATGGTTCGATAATAAAGGCATCGCTGAGCAATCTTTTAATTTTTTAAACCTACTTAATTCTACAGTTTCAGATTTACAAGATAGTAGTTTGTATAATCCCACATTAACCCAATTGTACGATACCGCAATTGCAGATAGTTTGCACAAACAATCTCAAGAAAAAATAATCAATACAGAGCTTTCATTTACTGGGCAATTCTTTGCTTATGCCGCAAAAGTTTATAAGGGTAGTGATATTGATGCCGCAGATTTAGGTTGGTTTATTCCAAGAAAAAAACTAAACCTGAGTGCACTACTTGATTCAAGTATCAAATCAAAAGCAACAGATATTGAAATCTATGCCAAACAAAATCCTCAATACAAAAAATTACAGGAGAATTTGGTACGTTATAATGAGATAGAAAAAAATTCAGTTTTCGATAGCATCCCCTACGTTAAAAAACCTTTTAAGAAAGGGGATAGTTCTCTTACAATTTCTTTGATCAAAAGAAGACTTTTTGTATTGGGTGATATTAAAATTGCTGATACAACTCAGAAATTCGACTCCTCAACCATCATAGCAGTAAAGAAGTTTCAAAGAAGAATGGGTTTGAGTATCGATGGTTCTGTGGGAAATAAAATGATTGAAGAGTTAAATGTTCCTATAAAATGGCGAATCAGACAATTACTTGTAAACATGGAACGGCTTCGCTGGATGCCTCCAGAAAAAGATAGTAATTACATCCTAGTAAATATTCCTGAATATCGCTTACATGTTTTTGATAGTGGTAAAACGGTAATGGATATGAATGTAATTGTGGGTAAATCTGCAAACAGCACTGTGATCTTTACAGGCAATTTGAAGTATATCGTTTTTAGTCCCTACTGGAATGTCCCGACAAGTATTGTTAAAAAAGAAATTGTTCCATCCATTGAAAAGAACAGTAATTATCTCGAAAAAAATCATATGGAAATTACCGGAAAAAGCAATGGGCTTCCGCTTGTTCGCCAGATACCAGGTTCATTTAATTCACTGGGACTAGTGAAATTCTTATTCCCCAATAACTACGACATTTATTTACATGATACTCCTAACCGTGATTTATTTTCTCAATCCAGTAGAAGCTTAAGTCATGGTTGTATTAGAATTAGTGAACCAAAGAAAATGGCTCAGTACCTTTTACGATATGATTCAACTTGGAATAGTAATAATATCGATAGCTCAATGCATTTAAGTAAAGAGCGCTGGGTAACCCTTAAGAAAACGATTCCAGTTTTAATCGTATACTTTACAGCCTGGGTTGATAAATCCGGGGAACTAAATTTTAGAAAAGATATTTATGGCCATGATGAAAAAATGGCAACCAAACTTTTCACGAAATAATTAAATTATCTAACCTGCTATATTTGTAAAAAGTTGGACTATGCGATTGATTGAAGTAAATGATAAAAATACTGTAAGGGAATTTCTAGAAATCAATGCCAAAATAAACAGTATTAATAAGGCATATATACGTCCTATCGATAATGAAGTGAACGAGGTTTTCGATCCGAAAAAAAACAAATTGTTTAAAAGCGGCGAAGCCAAAAGATGGATTCTACAAAACGATCAATCAGAAACGATTGGTCGTATAGCAGCATTCATCAGCAGTAAATACATTAATAAAGGCACCGATTTTTCTACAGGGGGTTTCGGATTTTTTGACTGCATCAATGATCAAGAAGCCGCAAATACCTTATTTAACCAAGCCAAAGAATGGTTATTATCAAAAGGAGCAGAAGCCATGGATGGTCCGATCAATTTTGGTGATCGTGACAAATGGTGGGGCTTATTAGTGGAGGGCTTCGATAATGAACCAATGTATGGTATGTCTTTTAACCCCTCCTACTATGAATCGCTATTCAATAATTATGGGTTTAAAAATTATTATAACCAGTATTACTATTTCATGAATGTTGATGATACGTTTTCTGAAAAAATTCTAGAAAGGCATGCTAGAATCAAGGCGAAAACAGATTATTCTGCGAGGCATGCAAAAATAAATCAGTTAGAAAAGTATGCAGGTGATTTCACTAAAGTATATAACGCGGCATGGGCACAGCATGGCGAAGCAAAAGAAATTACAGAAGAAAATGCTATTAAACTTTTCAAAAAAATGAAACCAATTTTAGATGAACGCACTATTTGGTTTGCATATTACAAAGAAGAGCCAATTGCAATGTTCATTAATATTCCCGATTTAAATCAATACTTCAAACACTTCAACGGCAAATTTGGTTGGAAAGAAAAGCTTCAGCTGTTGTGGATGAAATGGAAGGGTACGAATAAACAATTAACTGGATTGGCTTTTGGGGTTGTTCCAAAATATCAGGCATTGGGAATCGATAGTTATATTATTCAAGAATGTGGCTCATTTGCTCAAGGAAAGGGCTGGTATACCCGTTACGAGATGGGTTGGGCCGGGGATTGGAATCCTAGAATGCTGAATATATATAAAAGCCTCGGCGGTTACCAAAGCAGGCGCATGATTACTTTCCGATACCTGTTTGATCAGAATCGTCCATTTGAAAGACACCCTGATATGATTTATAAATAATATTTAGCTGTTTCTTTTATGCCATCTTCATAGCTGGTAGGCACGAATCCAAAATGCTGCTCAAATTTTGTGGAATCGAAAAGATAATCACTATCGCTTTGATATATCATTTCATATGATTCTTTTATAGGTTTAATAAATAATCCTGCTAATCGGATCATTAGTTTAGATAACACTGAATATTTATTAGGCTGATTCATTGCTTCCGCTGCTAATGCAATGAATTGTTTGCCGGTTAAAGGATTTGACCTGGTTGGTAAATGCCAAGTTTGATTGTATGCTGATTCATCTTTAGCTAATAAATACAAAGCCTTGCCCGCATCTGGAATATAGGTTAACGAATGAGGTACTTCAGCATTAACTAACCACTGTGCTTTTTTACCTTTCGAAAAGTTGTCAAAAACCAACATATTTGGCACACTTGTTTTGGTGGCAGATGATCCATAAAAATCTGCACTTCTTGCCACCATTCCTGTCAGAGCACCAGATTTTATTTCGCTTAATAATTCATTCACAATGGTTGCTCTCAATACCCCTTTTTTACTGCAGGGATTAAAAGCAGTTTCTTCCGTCATCTTGCCATTTACTTTCCCGTACATATACACATTATCAAAAAATATGAGCTTAGCACCTGAAGCTTTGCAAGCATTGATTGTATTTGACATTACATGTGGCCATTTCTGGGCCCATACCTTATAATCGTATTCAAGTCCCACCAGCAAATAAACAATGGAGGATCCCTTTATAGCTTCAAGTGTCTGTTTTGCATCGCTGAGGTCTGCAGCAACTGATTCTACCCCAATAATTTGTTTCGGATGACGCGCAACGATCCGAACCTTCTCATTCGCATTCATTAAGATGGGCAATAATTCATTTGCAATGGCTCCACCAGCTCCAAGTATTGTATGTAAACTCATAGTATAATAATTATAGATGTATCTCTCAAGTAATATTCAAAATAACCAAAATAGGTGAAACAGCATTCATTTCGAAATATTTTTCAGAATTAGATAATGTCGAAAACTTACTCTTCCAAAAATCTTACCATTGCTTACTTTTGGAGCAGTTTCAGCAATTATGGACAATTTCATCGTTTCAGCAAGAAAGTACCGCCCACAGAATTTTAATACGGTTGTAGGGCAGCAGCATATAACAACCACTTTAAAAAATGCTATCAGGAATAACCAGTTAGCACATGCATTTTTATTTTGCGGCCCGAGAGGAGTTGGTAAAACTACCTGTGCACGTATTCTTGCAAAAACAATTAATTGTACCAATCAAACGCCAGAAGGAGAAGCCTGTAATACCTGCAACAGTTGTACTTCATTTGATGCGGGTACTTCTATGAACATACACGAATTGGATGCGGCAAGTAATAACTCTGTTGATGATATTCGTGCATTAGTAGAACAGGTTCGATTTGCGCCACAGGCAGGTAAATACAAAGTGTATATAGTAGATGAGGTACACATGTTAAGTGCTAGTGCCTTCAATGCATTTTTAAAAACATTGGAAGAACCCCCGCCTTACGCCATATTTATTTTGGCAACTACTGAGAAGCATAAAATTTTGCCTACCATTTTAAGTCGCTGTCAAATTTTTGATTTTAAAAGAATCACAAATAATGATACAGTTGAACACTTACAAGAAATTGTAGACAAAGAATCTATCAAGGCTGATAAAGCAGCATTACAAGTTATCGCTCAAAAAAGCGAAGGTTGTATGCGCGATTCATTAAGTATACTTGATAAAATTGTAAGTTTTACAAACGGTATCGTTACCTATCAGAATACCCTTGAACATTTAAATATTTTAGACGACGATTACTATTTCAAATTATTGGAATCTATGCAGGCACAGGATCTGCCTGCAGCCATGTTGCTTTTTGATGAAATAAATAGAAAAGGGTTTGAAGGTGATTTAGTACTGAATGGTTTTGCGGAATTTATCAGGAATTTATTAGTTTGTAAGGACCCGAAATCAGCTTCGCTTTTAGAAGTAGTGGAAGGCATGCAGACAAAATACATACAAGCTGCAGAAAAATCTGGAGTCTCTTTTTTGGTGAGTGCCTTAAATATTTTAAATGAATCTGAGATTAATTATAAAATGGCGCGCAATAAAAGATTGCATGTTGAACTCACATTGATTAAACTGAACTTTCTACAACAGGCAATTGAACTTTCTGTTGATAATGGCCAACTTGTAAAAAAAAAACGAATTGACGGGCCAATAGCTTTTAAACTTAAACAGGTTCCTCCCATCCAAATTAACACGCAGGTGCCAGTTGATGTTCCTGCTTCAAAACTTTTTATTGAAACACCAAAATCTACTGCCCCTGTAAATAAGCCTAAAGCAGCACAAGTAATTAAAACATCTACTGACCCTGTTAAACCAAAAACTCCCATTCAATTAGGTGGCACAAAAAAAGGATTGCTTGATTCATTAAGAGAAAAATATGGTGAGCAATATACCATTGAAGAAGTAAAAGATGCCGAAGTTTTGAATATGGAAAAACTCAAAACCTTATGGGACGCATTTACTATCACATTAGAAGAGCAAAAAAAGCATTCTTCTTTTGGTACTTTTAAAATTGCCAGACTATCTATTGAGAACGATATATTTTTTACCATTTCGGTTGGCTCTATCACTTCTCAAAAATTTGTGGAACAAGATAGAATGGCATTACTTGAATATCTTCAAAAAGGTTTTAACAATAGAAGTATTTCATTCGAAATATTGGTAGATGCCAGCGAGCAAGAAGAAGTACCCGTTCACTTAAGGCTAAACAGTCGCCAAAAATTTGAAAGGATTGCAGAGCAATTCCCATTGGTTCGAGAATTAAAAGATCGTTTGAAGATGGATATTGATTATTAAGAACTACTTCGATTGAGTGTATCCATTTTTAATTAACCAAGGTAAAATTTTAATACGCTGATCTCCTTGTATAATGATCTCGCTATCTTTTGCAGATCCACCAGTGCCGCAGAAATTTTTTAATTGCTTGCCCAATATTTCAAGATCAGATTCAGTGCCTATAAAGCCAGTTATTAATGTTACAGCTTTACCTGCGCGATGTTTGGTTTCTAAACGCACCCTTAATTTCTGTTGAGCAGGAACAAGTGTTTTCATTATTTCATCATTAGATTCGAATGAAAAATTCGGATCCGTACTAAATACAAAACCCCGGGTATCTGGTTTGTTCTTTTTTGACATAAGTTATATTTGAATCAAAAAACTAAGAGAAACTAGCTTTTAAACTAAGATCAAGACTTTGGGCTTGATGAATCAGAGCTCCTACACTTACATAATCGACCCCAGTTGTAGCGTACTCTTTAATATTATTCAAATCAATTCCCCCACTGGCTTCGGTTTCAAATGCACCATGGATTAATTTTACAGCTATTGCCACATCCGCTGGTTTAAAATTATCCAACATAATGCGAAACACTTTTCCTTTACCAATGGCTATTACTTTTTCAACATCAGCCAAGGATCTGGTTTCTACTTCAATTTTTAAATTTTTTTTGCCCGACTGTACATAGTTCCAAGCTTTATTAATTGCTGGTTCAATACCGCCACAATAATCAATATGATTGTCTTTCAACATAATCATATCATACAAAGCATAACGGTGATTTACACCTCCTCCAATCCGAACAGCTTCTTTTTCTAAAAGTCTAAAATTGGGTGTTGTTTTTCTGGTGTCTAGTATCCGGGTATGAAATCCCTCTAATAAGGAACTATACTTTTTTGTAAGTGTTGCAATACCACTCATTCTTTGCATACAATTCAAAACCAATCTTTCGCAACTTAAAATGGTAGCAACTTTTGCAGTAATATCAAAGGCTATTTCACCAGTAACCATCTGATCTCCATCCACTTTTTTTGCATTGAAAATAGCAGAAGGTTCAACTAATTGAAAAATTCGTTCGGCAACTTTTATGCCCGCCAATATTCCGTCTTGCTTTATTTTTAATACTGCTTTCCCCTGAACAGAGGGTTCGATACAACTCAAAGTTGAATGATCCCCGTCACCAATATCTTCATGTAATGCAGAAAGAATTAAATGATCGAGGAGTTCCTGATAAGATTGCATGTTGCAAATCTAGGACTTCTACTAAAATCTAGTTGATTCGAATTGTAATAATCTGGTGTTTCCCGCCTTTGGCTTTTAACAAAACCGTCATATTATATGGTTTACCAGAGCTGGTAAGTTTTCCTGTTATATATAATGTACTTCCAATTTCACGATTAGATCCCATATCAAATCCATTGATATTATTATCTTCAAAGAACATTTTTAAGGCCAGCCCGGCTTGATTACGACCCATATTCTTAACCTCTTCCTTGTCCAAAAACTTTAAATCAATATAATCATCGAAATATTGAGCAATTTCTTCCGTATTAGCAGATTTAAATGCTTTCACAACCGCTTCTGTATCCCCCTGTTGAGCAAATGCTAAGAAACTGACTGCTAACCCAATTGTTAAGAATACTTTTTTCATGTGCTTGTTTTCTAATCTATCTGTTACATAAAACATGCCAAATTCGATACATTGAACTTGTTTGGCTAAATTAGCAGCAAATATCTAGTAAAAAATAACCTTTAGAGATGAGTAAGAAAGTGATTTTAGCGATAATGGACGGATGGGGATTAGGTAAAGTTCCCAGCGCGGATGCCATTCAACAAGCACACCCTCCATTTGTAAGTAGTTTATACAGTCAGTACCCCAATTCTACCCTAATAACCTGTGGTGAAGAGGTTGGTTTGCCCGATGGACAAATGGGTAACAGCGAAGTAGGGCACTTAAATCTCGGTGCAGGCAGGATCGTTTATCAGGAATTGCAACGTATTAATGTAGCGATCCGTACCGGTGAATTGGCATCAAATGAGATTTTATTAAATACTATTAGAAAAGCAAAAACAAATAATAAACCACTTCATTTATTGGGATTATTAAGCGACGGTGGGGTGCATTCACACACAAGTCATCTGAAAGCAGTCCTAAATGTTTGTAAAGCCGAAGGATTAACAGAAGTTTATATTCATGTGTTTACAGACGGCAGAGACACCGATCCGAAGAGCGGATTAGGTTATGTAACCGACCTGGAGAAATTCTTAGCAGGTTCTGTAGGAAAAATCGCAACAGTTAGTGGAAGATACTATGCAATGGACCGTGATAAAAGATGGGAAAGAGTAAAATTGGCTTATGATGGATTAGTGAATGCAGTTGGACCTACTGCCACAAGCGCTATTGAAGCTGTTGAAAGTTCTTATGCTGCAAATGTTTCGGATGAATTTATTCTACCAACAATTATTGTTGATGCGAATAAAAAACCAATTGCAAAGATTCAATCAGGTGATGTGGCAATCTGTTATAATTTCAGAACCGATCGTTGCAGAGAAATCACTGAAGTTCTTACTCAGAACGACCACACAGATTTCGGAATGCACAAATTAGATCTGACTTATACAACCATGACCATGTATGATCAGAAATTCAAAAATGTGTCTGCAATTTTTGAAAATGATAATTTATTAAACACACTGGGACAAGTGTTGGAGGCAAATGGTAAGAAGCAAATTAGAATTGCTGAGACTGAAAAATATCCGCACGTTACTTTCTTCTTTAGTGGTGGCAGAGAGGATCCATATACTGGCGAAAGTAGAATCATGTTACCATCACCAAAGGTTGCCACTTATGATCTACAACCTGAAATGAGTGCCGTTGAAATTACCGATAAACTGGTGCCGGAAATTGAAAATGAAACAGCAGATTTCATTTGCCTGAACTTTGCAAATACAGATATGGTAGGTCATACCGGCGTATTCAGTGCCGCAATGATTGCAGCCCAAACTGTAGATGCTTGTGTAAAAAGAGTAGTAACAGCTGCTTTAGCACATGATTATACTGTATTCCTAACCGCAGACCATGGTAATGCCGATTTCATGATTAACGAAGATGGCACCCCTAATACAGCACATACTTTGAATCCAGTACCATTTTTTATTATTGATAAAGAATGGAGAGGCCCTATAAAATCAGGTAAATTAGGCGATCTGGCACCCACTATTTTAAAGGTTATGGGTCTTGATATTCCAAAAGAAATGACAGGTAATATTCTCATCTAAACATATCATCATGAAAAAAGTAGGAATTGGGCTTCTAGTAATTCTAGTTTTATTACAAGCCTACCGACCAGCAAAAAACGATTCTAAAAAACTGGATAATGATATCTCAAAGTCTTATGTAGTTCCAGATGATGTGAAGCAGATTATTGCAAAAGCATGTAACGATTGTCATAGTAATAACACCACATATCCTTGGTATAGTAATATTCAACCAGTAAGACTTTGGTTAGATAATCATGTGAACGATGGGAAAAGACATATGAATTTCAATGAGTTCAATAGTTACCAAATTTCCCGTCAGTATAAAAAATTGGACGAATGTATCGAGCAGGTCAAAGAAGGTGAAATGCCTTTGGAATCCTATACGCTGATTCATAAAGAGGCTAAATTGACTGATAATGAAAAACAAAAATTATTTGACTGGTGCACAACAGTAAGGGATACTATTAAAGCAAGATATCCTGCTGATAGTTTGGTTTTACCGAAAAGAAAATAAATATGGAAATTACTTCTGCCAAATACAATATATCATCCGCCCTGATTACCCAATGTCCGAAACCAGACCGGCCGGAATATGCTTTTATAGGTAGGAGTAATGTAGGTAAATCATCACTGATTAATCTGCTCACTAAACAAAAAAACCTGGCCAAAACTTCGGGTACCCCTGGAAAAACGCAATTGATTAATCATTTTGATATCGAAAGCTCAGGGGCATTAAAAGGGCCTAAAGAAAAATGGTATTTAGTGGATCTTCCAGGTTATGGTTATGCAAAACGATCCATTTCTGATAGGAATCGTTGGGAGCAAATGATAGATGGATACATCCGCAAAAGAGAAAATTTGATGCAGGTTTTTGTATTAATCGATAGCCGCCATACCCCACAGAAAAATGATTTAGAATTTGTAAACCAACTAGATCATTGGCAAATCCCTTTCAGTTTAATCTTTACAAAATCAGATAAAGAGAAACCAGGTGTTGTGGCCAGAAATGTACAGGCATTTATGGATAAGCTTAGAGAAACATGGCAATTTCTTCCACGACATTTTGTAACAAGTGCAGAAAAGAAAATGGGCAGAGAAGAAATCTTAGCATTATTGCAGCAAATGAATAACGAATTCAAAAACACGAAAGAATAAAGCGGATGGAGTTACAGTTGAATCAGAAATGAAACAACAAGACTTATATGCACACTTCAATTTAATTGCAGATTTTATCTGCACAACAACTGCTAGCAAATGCTTCAGGCTTGGCTTTGAAGGCAAAACCCATTCCTAAAATATAACCCATTGCTTCGCGTAATGCGTCATTGCTTTTGAATTGCGGATTGGTATTAATGTCTGCATGAACTTCCATTTCAATATGATGTTCAATGAACAGGTCACACAATTCATAAGCAATTTCAATACTTTTTGCAACTTCCACCAACATTCTTTCTTTAATGTGGTATTTTGTTTTTGTTTTTTCATTGTGGATATACATAAATCCACCATTGTGCTCTCTTAAAAAAACAATTACAGTTGCAAATTCTGTATCCTCACCTTTTACCTGACTATCAGTGCCGATACATACTTTAAGTTTAATACGTTTTTCTGTCTCTTGAATAATAGCATCTTCCACCGCTTGTTTGATGGGTAAATTAATCAGCTCACCGTTAAATTTTCGCCAACGCATAAGATTGATGTTTTTGTAATTTACCAAATAAAGTCTGCGAAACCTTTACTTGTAAATGATGTTATTATTAACAGAGGGTGGAAAACCTCAAAAAAAATATGGCGCATTCGGAGTATCTAAGTAAGCAATATTGTCATATTTTAAAGAATAGTACGGATATTGTTATACTGTAAAACTTAATATAATTCAATGAAAATACTCTTAACCTATCTCAAGCCATATAAATGGCATATTATTCTGGCATTAGCACTTGCCGGAATTAACCAAACCTTTTCGATGTTCGACCCCATGATCTTTGGGAAGCTGATCGACCGTTTTGCAAGTCATCCTAAAGTTGCAGACAATGGTGCTATCAGGGATGAAAGCACTTATGTAAGAGGTCTTGGCTTTATGCTGTTTTTATTAGTTGGAACTGCAATGGTTAGTAGAATTGCTAAGGCATTTCAGGATTATACTGTAAACGTGATTATTCAGAAATTTGGTGCTAAGATTTTTACTGATGGGCTAAAGCATTCAATGCGACTTCCCTACCAGGAATTTGAAGACCAAAGAAGTGGTGAAACCTTATCGATCTTAACAAAAGTAAGAAGTGATACAGAGAAGTTTATTGGATATGTAATTAATGTATTATTTGGAATTTTAGTAAGTGTGATTTTTGTTTCCATTTATGCTACCCGTTTACATTGGTCAATTATGCCTATCTACATGGGGGGTGCTTTTTTAATTGCGATAGTGACCAATTTATTGAGCAAAAAAATAAAATCCATTCAAAAAAATATTGTCAAAGAAACTACTTCGCTTGCTGGTTCTACCACCGAAAGTTTACGCAATATTGAATTAGTAAAAAGTCTTGGACTTACTGATCAGGAGGTAAAAAGATTAAACACGAATACCTATAAGATTCTTGGATTAGAACTTAGAAAAGTAAAAAACATTCGCTCTCTGAGTTTTATTCAGGGAACAATGGTGAATTTTTTACGTCAGGTAATTACGTTCACATTGATGTGGTTATTGTTCAGAGAAGTATTAACTGTTGGTCAGCTGATATCCCTACAATTCTATAGCTTCTTCATTTTTGGACCGTTACAAGAAATTGGAAGTATTATTATTAGTTATCGTGAAGCCGAAGCATCAATGAGTAATTTTCACAACCTCATGCTAAAAAGTGTAGAGCCTAAACCATTAGAGCCTAAACAAGTTGGTATGATTGAAGAATTAGAATTCAAAAATATTGCCTTCAAACATCAAACAGCTCAATACAAAGCGCTCGACGATATTTCATTTAATGTAAAGAGGGGTGAAACTATTGCTTTTGTAGGGCCATCCGGCGCTGGGAAAAGCACTTTAGTTAAACTCTTAGTAGGGTTATATAGAACACAGGATGGAACAATATTCTATAATGGAATTGATGGTCATGAAATAGATTTCGATGAGCTTCGTAATCAAATAGGGTTTGTTACACAAGACACACAGTTATTTGCAGGAACCATTCGGGAGAATCTAACTTTTGTATTCCCAGAAGCAACAGATGATGAAGTTAGAGATGCACTTCATAAAGCAAGCTGTGACAATCTTTTATCCAGAGCCGAAAAAGGATTAGATACTATGATTGGTGAAGGTGGTCTAAAATTAAGTGGAGGAGAAAAACAAAGATTGTCTATAGCCAGAGCACTTTTGCGTCATCCACATTTGCTCATATTTGATGAAGCAACTTCGTCATTAGATAGTATTACTGAAGAAGAAATCACCAATACTATACGCAGAATCTCTACAGAAAAAGAACAGATCACTGTAATGATTGCTCACCGTTTAAGTACAATCATGCACGCAGACAGAATCTATGTACTTGAAAAAGGGCAGGTAGTAGAAACTGGCAGTCACCATCATTTACTGGAAGAAAAAGGATTGTATTATGCGATGTGGCGTCAGCAAATTGGAGAAAGAAAAATGTTAGCTACAGTTTAAAAGAAAAGGCAGGAAAATAATTCCTGCCTTTTCTTTTTAAAATTTACTTTTAATATACTCAATCATATTTGGGTTTTCCAATCCCTCCATATCGCTTAGTTCCAGTTCAATAGCTTTATTGCTCATCATTATTTCAATAAATGAAAAAATAAGCGATACTGTAAAAGCGAGTAAACTAGCTGCAAAGAAAATATTAGCTACAAATTTTTCATCGATATAAAATAGAAATATGGAAAAAATTGCTGCAATAAAAGTTATGATCCCTAAGCCTTGCATATGTTTGATCAATTTCAATCGATAACGCAAACTTTTGATCTGAGCGTGTATCGTTTTATTCTCTTGCTTAGTGTCTATATATTTATCATGAAGGCTTCTAACACGATTCGACAATGCAAGAAATCTATTAGTATATGCAAGCATTACCAAACTAATTGCAGGGAATAAAAGTGCAGGGGTGTTTATAGAAATGTCCATACTTAAAATTAGGCTTTTGTTTTAAAACTCAATGGCATATTGAGTTTTACACTAAAGTTACGACCCATATTAAATACACCCATCCTGCCGGTAACAGGATTAACATCAGTGTATTTTAAGCGACTCAAATGGCTCTGATATGCCACATCAGTAAGATTATTGATGCCAATATAAATACTGAAAACAATTTTTCCATCATGTACAAAATCTGTTCCAGTTCCGAAGTTTAGTAAGGTATATCCAGGTGTGGCAGTTTCTGTATTATAAGCAGAAAACACCCTGTTTTGTGCAGCAACATTATCCAATTCAAGTTTCAAATAACTATTCCTTAAATATTTATATTTCTTATTAAAATTAGCCCTTAACACACTCAATAATCTTGGAGAAGGCACAAAAGGAATTTTATTAGTCCCTTCAAACTCCTGATTAAAATGGGCAGCAACTAATGAAAAATTATTTTCAAAGTGTAACCAGTCAAGTGGATGTGGATGGATATCAAGTTTTGCCTCAAATCCGTATAACGATGCTATTGCCTGGCGAAATTTGAATGCAGTTAAATCGATTCCACCTTGATTCACCAATGAATCACCGCCAAGTACTGATTCTAGTTTGCTGTAAAAAATATAGTTCTGTATGTTATTATAGAATGTACTAACAGCAAAACTAATATGGTCTTCATTATATTCGAAACCTGCATCAATCTGAAAAGCAGTTTCGGACTTTAAGTTTTGTTCTCCGTATTCAAAACGATTGGTTCCTTCATGAGCTCCATTACTTGCTAATTCAGAAACACTAGGGGCCCTATAACTTCTTGCCACATTTATTTTCCAGGTTAAAGACTCATTAACTGAATAACTGATACCAACACTTCCACTTAGGTTTGAGAAAGAGCGACTAAAATCATCAAATCGTGTTACAGCATTCTCCATGTATTTAAAACCGTGCAAACTTCTGTGATCTGCTCTTATTCCACCGCTCACTGTTAAATTATCAAAGGTTTTTTTGGTATAAAAGAAAGCACCTACATCAAACAAATTATATTCAGGAATGAGTACTTCTTTTGCAAGATTTTGATTCTGTTGGTACATACCAGTAATTCCAATTGAATTAAGCCAGCCATTGTTTTCAGTGATATGATATTGGAAATTATAATTAATGGTTTTTAAATCAAAGAAAAGATCTGGTATAAGTGAATTTGCCTGGTCACCAAATTCCCTTCTTTTATTATCCTGATATCCTAAGTTTACCGTCATTCTTCCTCCAGGTACAACAAAATTATTATCACTCGCAATTTTAAAATGAGTGACTTGTTGATAAGGTGTATAAAGGATTCTACTATTCAACTCGTCACTTGTAGCTATATGTGAAAGAATCGTTTCCGGGTAAACAAGAAACTGCCCTGTATTTGCATCTCTTGCACCTTCTATTACTCCAATATGTTGATTGAAATTGCTGATTATGATATGGCTGTATCCCCAGGATTTATTGACGCCAATATAGCCTCCAAAATTCCTTTCATTGAATCTGCTATTGAAAACTTTTCCATCATATGCATTCTGATAATCACCCGCATTTTTATAAGTGCCATAAGCGTTGAAATTGAAACCGTTTTTCAAATGCCCCGCAAGATTTGCATTTGTTCCAAACAAGCCATTGTTTCCATTGAACGTGCCCATTATATTACCACTTATTGTTCCTCTTTGAACAGGCACATTGGTAATCAAATGCACAACTCCAGCCATGGCATCGCTTCCATAAAAAAGTGAAGCTGGGCCTTTTAGAAGTTCTACTTTTTGAATGCTGTATTCATCTACTTCGATACCATGTTCGTCTCCCCATTGTTGCCCCTCTTGCCTAACACCATCATGAACTGTTACTACTCGGTTATATCCTAGTCCACGAATCACTGGTTTACTAATTGCCGGTCCGGTTCCTAAACTTGCCACACCAGGAACCAATTTGCTGATTGCATCAATAATATTAGTAGAAGATGATTGCAATAAGTCGGATCTTTTAAGAATTGAGATTGGCTGAGATGATAGTTTTGTTTTTGTTGCAGATGCCACACCGGTAACTGTAACTTCTTCATGTTCAACAACAGTTTCTGTCATGCTAAAATTCTTCTCTACTTTCCCATTGATATCAATATTTTCAATGATGGTTGCAAATCCTTGAAATGATATTTCTACCAGATATTTTCCAGCTGGGATACCCTGACTAACAAAGAATCCTTTGCTATCAGAAATGGTTCCAGATTTAGATTCATGAAAAAAAATGCTTGCTCCAACAAGGGGATCACCCGTTTTTTGATCGATTATTTTCCCGGTTAAAAATGATTTATTATTTCCAGAAGGCGTATTGCCTTTTACAGTATGTTGGTTTTGTTGTGCATTTGAAATGCCAATTAATACCGTAAATCCAATAAATAGCTGATATATAAAATTGCGCATTGTTACATTTTAGGACTACTGATTAAAGTATAAAGCATGTAGTAAATGCTGATTCAAAAGCGAATCTAGGACTGCAAATATATTGTAGCATTAAAGATTCTATGTTCCATTTTACTATTTTAACGAATGTATATCAGTTCGCTATAAACCATAATCCTGTCTTGGCCCTCCAATTATTACAATTTTTTGACAAAAAATGAAGTTTTTTTGAGGTTTTAAGCAATAAATCTGCTTTAGGATGCAGCAATTAAAAGCATTTTATGTCTATATTTAGGGGAACTTAAATTCCCCTCATGACCGAACAGGCAATTATCTCGGGTTGTTTACACAATGACGTTGCTGCGCAACGGGAGTTGTATAACCGATATAGTCCTAAAATGCTCAGTGTTTGTTATCGCTTTGCTCAAAGTCGCGAAGACGGTGAGGATATGCTGCAAGAAGGATTTATCAAAGTATTCACCCAGATACATACTTTTCAAAATAAAGGTGCTTTTGAGGGATGGATTAGAAGAATCGTTGTTCATACTTGTATCAATTTTTTAAAGAAGTATAAGAAATTCAACGAAAGTGTTGATTTGGATTATGCAAGTTATTTACAAGTAAAAGAAGAAACAGTTCCCTCTATCATGCAGGCGCGCCAAATTGTTGAATGTATTAGATTATTGCCATTAGGTTACCGAACGGTATTGAATTTGTACGCTTTGGAAGGTTACAGCCATAAAGAGATTGGCGCAATGTTGGACATCGAAGAGAGTACCAGCAGAAGCCAATACACCAGAGCCAAAACAATGCTAGAGAATATCCTAATAAGAAAACAAATCATCGAAAAGCCAAAAGAAGAATTCAACTTATTGGCCACGTTGAAAAAATAGTTGCTGCTGCCCTGTATATGGATAACAATATGTACCAAGACGAATTGGAAGAATTTCTTCAGGATGAGGTTAAAGACCATCGAATGTATCCTTCTGACCAGATCTGGAGAAATATACAGAATGAGGTTCACGGTCCTCAAACCTGGCCAGCACTTACTTTTATTTCCATATTCATCATTTCAGCACTTACTGTAGCTACGCTTATTAATAATCATCCGGCACAAAAAGCAGGCAAACTGGTTGTTCTTAAAAACGGCTACGATAAAAAAATTATTCCAACAGATCAGCCTTCAGTTAGTTCTGATTTCAATGCCATTTCTGCTGAACAAGTAACTGCATCTACTATCGCTCAAATTGAACAACAACAATTAAAGGATGAAGCCAATAGGGTTGTTTCAGAAGCACCAATTATACCTATCCGGTTTATAAAAGAAGTTGCAGCAACTGCTGTTCCTGAACAAATACTGAAAGAAATTCAATTACCTACAAAACCTTCTTTTTTAGAAGAATCAAACTCAAATAATAGTGCTGCAACAACAATAGTTAAAGAAGAAGGATCAAATAAGAATGCAAATCTTCTTATAGATGTGCCCGAATCAAATTCAGCTTTTGAATCAAAAACAGGAATCAAAAAACTTTCAGCAGAAAATAATGCCACTCAAAACAATGCTTTAGTGCAAGTTGCAGAGAACAATAAAATAGAAGCTATTTCAACAGACGAATACCTTAAAGAATTCGCGTATAAACCAATCACAACAGTAAGTACAAAGAATTCGAAATTTGGATTTGGCTTCTTTATCACACCTTCAACAAGCTATCGGAGTTTATCAGACTTTAAAGCCAAAGAAATTCTGGGAACAGCTCCGGCAACAGCCCCTGTTGGTTTGAACTATACTACTAACATTAACGAAATTGTTCGTCATAAACCAGCTGTTGGTTTGGAATTAGGATTTGCTGTTTTGTATAATATGTCAAACCGTATTAAATTCAAAACTGGCATTCAATTCAATATCCGACAATATTATATTGAAACTTTTCAATCAGTGGCAGATGTAACTACCATTTCATTGGTGAATAATCATGGCATAGAAAACGTAAGTGTTTTATCGCTTTATAATAATAATAATGGATACCGTAATGCAGAATTAGACAATAAAATGTACCAGGTATCTATTCCTATAGGATTCCAATATGATATCATAAAAGGGAAGCACATAGGAGTTACAGCAGAAGCATCTATTCAGCCCACTTTTACCTTGAATAAATCCTTGTATTTATTATCAACTGATTATAAGCACTACGCTGACGGCAATAGCCTTATGCGCAAATGGAATATCAATAGTTCTTTGGGAATAAACCTTACCTACCAAACAGGTGTTTATCAATGGTTCTTAGGGCCACAGGCTAGATTCCAACACCTGCCTACGTATTCCAATAAATATCCGATTACAGAATACCTGATGGACTATGGTATTCGACTTGGCTTTATCAAACAGATTAAATAATTTATCATCACTTTGTTAAAGCAGTACCATCAATTGAAAAATTTGATGGCACTTACCTGCTTTTGAATATTTTTGGTTATGAAAAATTGCTTCTACTTAATTGTGATTCTGTTTATAATGGCTGGTTGCAAGAATAAAAAAGCCATTAAAAACGAAAAGCCGAATTCAGATACTACAAAATTTTACGCCCTTCATAGTTTCTTTAATGAACAAATTGTAGATGTTGATTTAAGGGCATATCCTATTTACCTAATCAAAGAACGGAACGGGAAAAGAGATTCTATTGGAATTGATAAAGAATTATTTAAATCCATGGCTTCTGCTTTTTTAAATAAAGATATTAGTACTCCAGAAATGCATGATAAATTCACAGAATCTGTTTTTCATGATTTAAGTACTAATAGTTACACTTTAAATTATCGACCAAAGTCGGTAGATGAACCCATTCAAAACATTGATATTTTATTGGATGAAAATACCAATATTGTAAAACGTGTTTTTATCAGAATTGAAACAATGAATAAAGACACTAGTATTGTGGAACAATGGAATTGGAAAGCTGGTAAAAGTTTTCAGATAAATCGATTTTCCAAGACCCCTTCTGGTTATGTGTCCAATGAATTTAATTATGTCAATTGGAATGATCGAAAAAAATGATAGCGCAGGATGACCGCAATTGAGTTTCAAAAAATAGCACACACTATTCCCACAAATCCTGGTATTTATAAATACTATGACAATAATGACGTGTTGTTATATGTAGGAAAAGCGAAAGATCTTCGCAAGCGCGTTAGCTCTTATTTTTCAAAGACATTCACCACTTATAAAACACACGAACTTGTAATACGAATCAAAAAAATTCAATTCACCATCGTTGATTCAGAGCAGGATGCATTTTTATTAGAAAATTCTTTGATCAAAGAATATCAGCCTAAGTACAATATTAATTTAAAGGATGACAAAACTTATCCTTTTATTGTAATTAAGAAAGAACCTTATCCAAGGGTATTTCTGACCCGTAATAAAATAAACGATGGTTCAGAATATCTCGGACCATTTACTTCTGCTGGTAATGTGCGTGAACTTATTTCTTTTATAAAACAATTTATACCCCTTAGAACCTGTAAACTTCCTTTAACAGAATCAAATATTCAAAAAGGAAAATTCAAGGTTTGTCTTGAATATCATTTAGGCAACTGCAAAGCACCTTGTGTTGCTTTACAGAATGCATCTGATTATGATGATGGGTTACAACAAATGCGCAACATGCTAAAAGGAAATCTAAATCCTGTAATTGCTCATTTCAAAAGAGAAATGCAACAATCGGCTTCAGATATGGCATTTGAAAAAGCAGAGCTGATGCGTAAAAAAATTGAGCATTTAGAAAACTATGAGGCAAAATCAATAATAGTTAGTAAGCATCTTTCCAATCTGGATGTCTTCTCGATTGTAAGAGAAGCACAATGGGGATACGTAAACTATCTGATGGTTCAGAATGGTACAATCGTTCAAACACATACGGTTCCTTTAGAAACAAAACTCGAGGAAACAGATGAAGAGGTTCTGAGTTTTGCAGTAGCTAATTTGCGTAGCACATTTAATAGCTTATCAAACGAGATTATTGTTCCTATTGCAATTGACTATCCAGACCCATCAATAACGATCACTATTCCAAAAGCGGGGGATAAAAAGAAGCTACTGGAACTCTCAGAAAAAAACGTTTATTATTTTAAAGAGGCATTACACAGAAAACAATTATTGCATTTAGAAGGAAAAACAGATCAGGAAAAGAAAAAAGTTTTGTACGAGTTACAGGATTATTTACAGCTTTCAGAAGTACCTACACATATCGAGTGTTTTGATAATAGTAATTTTCAGGGAAGCTTTCCGGTTTCAGCAATGGTATGCTTCAAAGATGGTATGCCAAGTAAGAACGACTACCGACACTATAATGTAAAAACGGTTGTAGGCATTAATGATTTCGCAACCATGACAGAAGTCGTTTACAGGCGATATAAGCGGGTAATGGACGAATCTCTCCCAATTCCTCAATTGATAATCATTGATGGAGGCAAGGGGCAATTAAGCGCTGCTATGGAGAGCATTCATAAGTTGGGCTTGCATGGTAGAACAACCGTAGTGGGTTTAGCAAAAAACGAAGAAGAATTATTTTTTCCTGGTGATAGTAGCTCTATCAAAATGCCATGGGATAGCGATAGTTTAAAACTTGTAAGAAGGATTAGAGATGAAGTGCATCGCTTTGGAATAACATTTCATAGAAATCAACGCTCGAAAGGAAGTTTTAAGAATGAATTAGAAACGATTACTGGAATTGGTAAGCAAACAGCAGAACAATTATTGAAACAGTTTAAGTCTGTAAAAAATGTTAGAGAGCAATCCTTAGATAATTTAAGTAGCATAATTGGACCTCAGAAAGCGGGATTGATTTTTAATCATTTCAACCAATCTGAAGAGGAGAAAACATAAAAAAGGGGCCAGGATGAACATCCAGCCCCGTTTTAAAATCCAATATCCTATGAAAAACCATAACTAAGTTAAGTAATCTATTGCATTAAAAAAAGAGAACTTACTCTAAAAACAGCATTTTTTTGACGATTTTCAAAAAAAAAGAGGCAAAAATGCCTCTTTTTTAAAAATTATTTTCTCTTTAAACTAGTATGCCCAAAGATCCTGCTCGTAATTGAATATCTTCTCTTTGATATTTTGTCCTTCTAACAAACGCATCAAAGGATCTTTTATTAAACCATTTAAGTATTTATCTCCAGGATTATTAATGGTTGATTTAATAACATATCCCGAAAAATAGCGGCTTTCAAAAAGTTCCTCCCAAGACATACGTCCTGCAAAGTTTTTGGGATTGTATACCTCGTATTTCACCAATGATTTTCTTAAGTCTGGATAATAAATCCAAAACAAAGTTCTTGGTTGAGATTTACCTGCCACAACTTGTTTTGCAATTGGAGCAATTCCAATTATTCTACAAGTCATTTTACTTGATTCTTTATCAAAAATCCATTGTTCTTTAACGCGGAAAGTATAAACAGAATCAGGAGCGAATCTTGGTTTTCTGGTAATTACTCTTTCTATAACACCACTCACTGGATCTGCTACTTCAACCGTATCTAAAGCACCAGCAGTAAGATTAGCAACCTGATCAGCAGTTAGAGGTGTTTTAAACAAATCGTTATCAGGAGAGAATGCTACAACACTATCATACTTAATTGCATTCAATAATATAGAAAAAAAGCGTTGATCTCCATTATCGTCTTTACCCGGATACATAAACCCTTGGTTCATTTTTTCATGTCCATCAATTTCTTCCCAAACAAACTGACTCCAAACCTGATCATCCTCACGGATATAATCATAATCCAGGGGTTTTCTGTCTTTTGTCAATTGACGCTCTACTGCATAGTTGCTTCTCAAAGAAACTTCCTGTTTCGTATCAAATCCGCCAACGATAGTGGTATCGAATCTAACATTAACGGTAGAATTTGGAGGAGGCGTACTTGTCACAGCACCTGTTGCAGGTCTTGTAGTATCTGGAGACACAGTATTAGCTGCATTATTATTTAAATACGCTGACTTAGTTCTAGGCTTAGCATTCGTATTTGTTGCTGGTGCGGTGGTTGGCGGCGCAGCTGTAGGTGCTGCGGTTGTTTTTGCACCACCTGTCTTATATTTTGATTGAGCATGCACAATAGCATTCATCCCAACAAAAAACACCAAACCAAATACTATTAATTTTTTCATACCCACATTTATTGAAGTGTAAACGAAATATTTTGATCTAATTGTCTATTTCCACCAGGTCCTTTCACTTTAATTTCATCAATTACAACAGTTGAACCAGGTTGACATCTTTTAAGTAAAGTTTGTGCTTCAGCATTAAAATAATAACCGGTTACTTCTGCAACACCCAATCCATCATCAAAGCCTTTACCTGTGCAGATTAATGTAAAAGATGTAACCTCATATCTAACGCCTTCGAAAACGAAATCACGTAATTCAGCAGCAACCCCTTTTTGAACGCGAAAAACATTGGCTGCAATTGGTCCACCAGCTTTTCCACCCACTGTTGCCAATGGATCCGGAACTCTTTTGATTGGTATTGTAATTTTTTGAGAGGTTTTCCCATCAGAAGCGGTAACGATAGCAGAACCTAAATTATTACAACTAACAATATATTGTCCAGGTCCGTCTTTTCTAGAACTCACTCCATTACCATCAACAGATACATTTACTTTTTCATCACCACCACCACCTGTAACGCTTAATGGATTATCAAGGCCTTGATAGAAAACGCGTGTTTTATCGGTAGATACAACTAATCCTGAAGGAACACCAACCGTATATCTTACTTCTTTATCAACTTTAGCAATAGTGCCATCTGGTTTCACAAATGAAATGCTTACTCTTTTAACTGCCGGGCCAGAGCCGCTTACAGTAGTTTTATATTCAGCAGAACCATCTTCTTTAACACTAACAGGCGCGCCATCAATGGTAATATTTGGTTTTGCGGCTTTACTAAAGGCACCAATACCTGTAGTGATAATTAATTCTTCACCAGGCATCAAATACTGAGAGTTTGTTCCAGCGAATGCCTGAAACTCATCATAAATCAATTCAACTTCTCCAATTTCTTTATGACAATATTCTACAACTTGTGCTTCACTATTTTTAATATCGTTTTGAAACTTACTCAAAATAGTTATTGCAGCAACAGTAGGTGTCATATGAAAATAGAGGTAAGCCAAATCATCTTTAACTGCTTTATTCTTTGTAGGAGGAGGCGTTAAATCTAAAGGCAAAGTAGGTCCGACTTCTTTTGCCACATCTGGATCAATAGCTAATAGATCTTCTTTATACTTTTTCAGTTTGTCGAATAAAATTTTCCCTTTGCCTTTTCCAGTTGGTGCATTTTCTACTAACAATCGAGTAGCTGCTTCCAAATCGTCTTCTTTATAATCTTCTACCCCTTCTACTAATTTCAACCCTGATTCTTGCTTTAATTCAAGCTTTAATGCCTCAATATAAGCATAGAGCTCATCGGATATTGCCTTAGCTTTTTGTGCTTTTGGCATCCAAATCTCAGCTTTTTCTTTTGTCTTAGGGTCTTCTAATTTTTTCTGAAATGACTTGAAGATATCAACATTCTTTCTCTCCACCATTGAACTAGCGGTGTTCAAACTGTTATTCACAGTTTTGAATGCGTTCAAGATTTCGTTAGAAACATTCAGTGCCAGTAATGCTGTAAGCACTAGGTACATCATGTTGATCATCTTCTGCCGCGGCTCCTTAGGTAATGACATGCTAACTTAAATTTAGAAATACAAATTTTTGAATTGGTTCAGCTTGCGCTTATTATTTTCCCTGCATAGCAGTTAACATGCTGCCATAAACCTGATTTAATTTGCCTAGGTTATTTGCAAGTGCTGCAATCTCTGCTTTTGCTTTGAGTGCATCATCTGCAGTGCCTGTCATTGCAGCAGAAGCTTGCGACAGTTTACCATAGAATTGATTCAGTGCTTTCAGGTGATTATTACTCTCCTGTAATTCCAATTCGTAAATTGTATTTAAAGATGTAAGGTTCTTATTCAAACCTTGCATTTGTTCATGAAAATTCTTTGCAGATTCCGCAGCACCACTAAAGCCAGCTAATGAATGACTAGCATGTTGAGTTGCATCTTTAAATGCTACAAATGCTACAGCTGCTTCTTTAGCTTTTGATGAGAAATCAGTAGTAGATTTAACCACATCACCAATCTCACCCATATGTTCTACAGTGGTTCCTAATTTTTGAAAACTACTACTCAACTTACTTAAGTTAGCTGGAGTAATTTCTGCGTCTTGTAACATTTTATCCAATTGCTTTAATGCAGGATTTCCTTTATCAACAGGAGCTGGAGCATAAGAAGGGCCCATATCAGGAGGAGGTAAAATAGCATACACTAAAAAGATAAGAGCTTCTGTACTCAAACCAACTTTTAATGCAACATCTGCCCAAGATAAGTGCAGAATCTTACCCATTGCACCAAAAATTACAACAGCAGCACCAACACATACAATTACGTTAACTGCTCTATTTACAGTTGGAGAAACACCTTGGGCCATAACGGTTATTTTTTAATATTAGTTAAAACGTTTTTTTTAAAGCCAGTATAATTTATGATTATACCTTTCAATTTTCAGCGAATTTATTAGAGTAATTATTTTTTAGTCTTAGGAGCTAAGTCGATTACACAACGGAATCCAATATAAGATTTTGCAGTATCCTGATACTCAAAGTTTCTGGTACTTACTTGCAAGAAATATCCTACATCTTTCCAGCTGCCTCCACGAATTACTTTACGTTTCATTCTTGGGGGATCAGAGTCTTTCGCATCAATACGAACATCAGGACTCATGTCGCTAACAAAGTTGTAAGCTCCTTCATAGAAATAAGAATTGGTCCACTCAGCCACGTTTCCAGCCATATTGTATAAACCATAATCGTTAGGCCAATAAGCATCTGCACGTACGGTATAGAATCCGCCATCTTCTGCGTAATTACCACGACCTGGCTTAAAGTTGGCTAATAAACAACCTTTTTTGTTTCTTAAATAGTAGTTACCCCAAGGATACATGGAATTTGTACGAGCACCTCTTGCGGCGTATTCCCATTCTGCTTCACTTGGCAATCTGAAATCACTTTCAACAGCTAATTTTTTTCTTTCTAAAAAGCTATTCAAATAATGAGAGCGCCAATGACAGAAGGCAACAGCCTGCTTCCAGGTTACCCCAACTACTGGATAATTTCCAAATGAAGGGTGAGAAAAATATCTTTTTGTCATTGGTTCATTATAAGAATAAGAGAAGTCTCTCATCCAAACCAATGTATCTGGATACACTTGTTGATCTCTTTTTACTATGAATTCTTTGCGAGGATGCCCTGTATTTTCTCTTTTTGCAGCAGCTTGTAAATCGAAATACTCGATTCTATATACCAATTTTTCAGGATCGATCTCAGCTTTACCATATAATCTATTATCTGGCGCAAGATTCAATTCGTTTAATTTTTCGATGGTATTTCTATCGTATTTGATGGTAGCCACTTTTTTAGGATCAACAGCCATGGTATCATCATCTTTATTAATCCCCTGTCCGAAGAGGATTTTAAAAGCTAGAGAATCTCTTGTCCAGCTAACAAACTGACGATACTCATTATTAGTAATCTCAGTTGCATCCATCCAGAAACCAGGAATAGAAACTTGTCTGTTACGAGTAGTCATGTTATAACTGATATCCTCATCACTAGGTCCCATATGAAATGTTCCCGGTGGAATGTACACCATGTGCAGCGGACGATTCATGCTCTGTTTAGCAGCTGGCGCTAAACCATGTAACTGTCCATCATCGGGCATAGATGATTTTGTGTTGCCTCCTTTTTTGAAAAAGCAGGAACTCATGCTTAGTGAAAATGCCGCTAATAGTATTATAGTTAAGTACCCTTTCATTTGATCAGAATGATTTTTTATGACAGTGACAAATATAAGTTTTTCATTGGCTCTAAACCTTATTTGAGATTTTGTTACCAATAAATTTAATCGTGTAGAAATCTACCTATGGGGTTACTTTTTTGTGCGAAAAAAAACATTTTCGGCATCAGATACCGTTGTCATTTGCAGCAAATTAGAACAAAATCTGTTACACATTTGCTAAAAAGTCAACAATATTATAAAAAGGTCTCAAACAGGTAAAATTCTTACAGATATAAAAAGCTACCGGAATAGCTGTTTCTCTGTTTGCTAATAACGAGAAATTGCTCAAATTAGTTTCTCCGGACTGAATTATTTTATTGGGCATGTATTTTTTCATGACTGAGGGGAGATTTTGTTCGAATTCCCTTCCAGTTATGGCAATTTCCAATACCTCAAAACAATATAATTGCAATAGAGAAGCCCATATTCCAAATGAACCCGGGTATTTAAGGGTGCTCTCTTGCAAGGTATAACTCAGCTTTTTAGCCAGATCTGCCCAATCTTTCCTATCAAAAACCTTTGACAAGTAAAGCAAATTTGATGCCATAATACCATTTCCACTTGGAGTAGCACCATCATAGACTTCTTTTTTTCTTAAAATCACGTCATTTTGCTGGTCGTGGGTAAAGTAAAAAAAGCCAGTTTCTGCCTCTGTAAAATGTGCAATTAACATCTCGGTTAACTCTCTAGATTTTAATAAATAAGATGCGTCACCCGTTATTTCTTGTAAATGAATAAGTGCTTGTATGAGGTATGCGTAATCGTCCAGAAACGCTGGTTGCTTTGCTACCCCATTTTTATATGTATGATACCAATTGCCATCAGGCTGTCGGAAACTTTGCTCCAAAAAAGTCATATGCTTTTTCGCAGTTTCTTTATAAGCATTTACCCCTAACGCCGCATAGGCTTTTGAATATGCAGTGCTCATCAGAGCATTCCACCCCAGTAATATTTTATCATCTAAAGCAGGCCTTATTCTTTTAGCCCTTGCATCAAATAAGATCTTTTTTGAGTGGTCCAATAATTTTATAAAGTCAGCAGGAATAAGTTCATTTAGCTGTGCAAATTTTTCCGGACTTTCTTTAACCCATAAAATATTTGTGTGTTCCCAATTTCCTCCTTCTTGTACCTGATAATACTTACAAAAAATGATTGCATCTTCTTTAAGAAGTTCTCTGATTTCTTCGAATGACCATGTATAGAATTTGCCTTCCACCCCCTCACTATCTGCATCCAATGCACTAAAGCATCCACCCTCTTCACTTCTTAGTTCTCTTTCTATAAATACAATGCAATTTTGAATTGTTGAAGCATAAACAGGATTACCAGTAATTTGATAAGCTTCCGCTATTACAGAAATCAACAAGGCATTATCATATAACATCTTCTCAAAATGAGGTGCCAACCATTCATTATCAGTACTATACCTCGAGAATCCTCCACCCAATTGATCATGAATTCCACCATCGATCATTTTATCAATGCTTAACAAAGCCTGATTTAAAGCATCTTCGTTTTGTGTAAAATGATATTGCCTTAATAAAAATTGAATCGAAAATGTTTGAGGAAATTTTGGAGCTTTCCCAAAACCACCCCAGACTTTGTCTCCAGATTGCAGTAGGTTTTTTGTAATTACATCAAGCTGTTCCACAGTAACAGAACTGTTTTGATGGTCGCTGGATTTTATTTGAATTCCAAATGAGTTGGCAGATTGTAAATGTTCTGTTAGGTTCTCCGCCTGTGATAAGATCTCGTGCTTTTTCTCCTGATACGCTTTATGAATTCCCTCTAAAGTTTCTTTCCAACTAGCCCGGTTATACGCTCTTTCTGGAGGGAAATAAGTGCCCCCATAAAAAGGTTTCGCTTCTGGAGTTAAAAATACATTCAAGGGCCAGCCACCAGCGCCAGTGATGGATTGAACAGCATCCATATAAATATGATCTAAATCGGGCCGCTCCTCTCTATCAATTTTGATATTGATAAAATATTGGTTCATCATGGAAGCCGTGGTTTCGTCTTCAAAACTTTCTCTTTCCATCACATGACACCAATGACAAGCAGCATAACCAATACTTACCAAAATCGGCTTGTCTTCAAGCTTTGCCTTTAGCAATGCTTCTTCGCCCCATGGAAACCAGTCTACCGGATTATGAGCATGTTGTAATAAGTAAGGGCTGGTTTCATGAACCAATCGATTCGTATGTTTTGACTGCATTTTTTATAATTATAGGGCAAAATAAACAAGTTAAAATAAAAATCCCCCTCCTGTTTAATGGAGAGGGTTATAATAAGTTATCAATGAATACTATTTTTTTGGAGTGGGTGTACTCAAGAAATGATCTAAAGCAGCACACATGCTTGGTCTTTGAGGGGAAGGAACTTTAATTTCCAAATTCAACCCTGCTTCTTCCACTGCCTTTGCAGTATTACTTCCAAAAGCTCCAATAACAGTACCATTTTGTTTAAAATCCGGCATATTATCATACAAACTTTTTACACCACTTGGGGTAAAGAAACAGATCACATCATAATCGATTTTTTCAATGACATGTCTAATATCATTACTGATGCTGCGGTACATAAATCCTAATTGAAACTCGCATTTATTATTTTTCATCCAACCAACTATTTCATTATCCTGCTGGTTTTCGCTACATACATAAAGGAATTTTTCATTCTCTTTATGTTTATTAATTACTTCAAACATGCTTTTATTAGTGCCATCAGCACCATAAAACACTTTGCGTTTTCTATATAAGATAAATTTTTGTAGATAAAGTGCAACTGCCTCAGTGATACAGAAATATTTTGTATCCTGACCGATACTAATCTTCATCTCTTCGCAAGTGCGAAAAAAATGGTCAATTGCATTTCTACTTGTAAAAATAACCGCTGTATAAAACAGAATATCGATTTTCTGTTTCCGGAATTCTCTTGCTGGAATGCCCTCTAACTTAATAAAAGGAAGAAAAACTAACTCAACTTGGTGCTTGCGTTCTAAATCGAAATAAGGTGATTTATCACTTTCCGGCTTGGGCTGAGAAATAAGAATCTTTCTTGCTTTCTTAGTAGTTCCTGAAATTTTCGAACCGATTTTTGCCATACTTCTAGTCTAAAAAAATGGTTATAATAAAATACTTCCCGTTGCAAAATTGACTAAAAGTTTATATATCAATACGAGCGGAAGTAGTTCAACGGCACAAAGGTACAAGAAAAAGTGAAAGGCGCTCACTTTCAAATTTGTTCTGATCACTCCAAATGAAATCAAATAACGGTAAAAGAAAAGTGCTAATACAATCGCTGCGGAAATAGTTATAGATACCTGTTTGATGGGCAATGGAGAGAATGTAATCACCAGCACAAATGGTATTAAAACAATCCCTAATACTTTATTTACCATGAAAACAATAAAAGAATATGCGCTTGTTGCTTCTTGAACATTAAATACCCATCCCGAAAATGCAAGAAAAATATATTTTCCTAAGTAAACGATAAATAAAAACCCTTCACTATATAACAACAAATGATAAAAAGGAAGATCTACCCACTGTTTATATTGAATGAGGAGGGTTATATATAGTCCGGCACTTGCAATGGATAATATATTCAAAAAAACAGAGGCAAGGTTGTTTTGTAATAGCTGTTCTCTGGTTTGCTTTTGCCGAATAGAGGTCTGCATAAATAGCAAAAACAAATTCTTAAAGTACTTTGGAAAAATCAATCTGATAGCGGCCAATAAAGCTACTAAGCCTGTTAGGATATAAAATAACAATTCTTTCCCTGAGGGTTTTCTTTCAGCTATAATATCAAAAACGGGTGTCTTTTCAAATGGCAGCCAGGCAGAAGTATAATATTTTTCATAGGTCAGGGTATCGGTATTGGTAACAATAGGATATTTTACTGCCATTCGCGCAATGCTGTCCTTTCTGATACTATCTATTTTCAAACTGTCCTCTACTATTGTTATAGGATTAGCAGCTACTATGGATTGAGTGTCTTTCTGAACAGGTGCAATAATTAATGTTCGGGTAGATTCAGGGATCGCCTTTATTTTTTTTGGAGTTGAGTCAGTTTGACTGATTGTATCGGTTTGCCCAAAAGCTATTCCGATAGTAAACAGCGAAACGAGTAAAAGAAGAATTTGCTTCAAGGCGACAAATATTTGCGCAAAAATATTGAACTGAACGCATTTAACCCATTAGTTCACAATTTAAATATTCCCTTTCTATGTAAGCAAATCAGAACCATTTACTTTTGTAGCTATGGCAGGCATTTATATTCATATCCCTTTTTGCAGAAAAGCCTGTCATTATTGTAATTTTCATTTTTCAACAACGCACCATCAGATCGAACCGATGATGGCTGCCATTGAGAAAGAAGCAGTTTTACAAAAGGACTATTTGTCTGAACCGATAGAAACTATATATTTTGGAGGCGGTACTCCTTCTTTGCTTTCCATCCATCAGCTCCAAAAAGTTATGGATATACTTCAATCAGAATATCAAATTGCAGTAAATGCTGAAATTACCATTGAAACAAATCCCGACGATTTTGAAGAAGAAAAACTGGAGGCCTGGAAAAAAATGGGGATCAATCGACTCAGTATTGGGATTCAATCATTTTTCGAAGCAGATCTTCAATGGATGAATAGAGCCCATAATGCATCACAGGCAGATTCCTGTATTAGAATGGCAAAAGATGCTGGTTTTGATAATATCACAATCGACCTTATTTATGGCACCCCAACTTTAACTGATGAAGCATGGAAAGAAAATGTAGATAAAGCCCTGTCTCTTGGTATTGATCATATTTCTTGTTACGCACTTACGGTTGAGCCGAAAACCGGACTCGAGAAAATGATTCAACAAAAAAAAATAGAAGCAGTTGATCCTGATAAACAAGCGAGGCATTTTAGTTTGTTAATGCAATGGCTAGCAGAAGCGGGATTTGATCATTATGAAATATCTAATTTTTCAAAACCTGGAAAAAAAAGTAAACACAATAGTAATTACTGGAATGGTGTAGACTATTTAGGACTAGGTCCTTCAGCACATTCTTTCAATGGCAGATCTCGTCAATGGAATATTGCGAATAATGCATTGTATATTCAAAGTCTTGCAAAAGATCAAGTGCCCTTTGAATTGGAAATACTCAGTTCCATGGAACAACTCAATGAATACATCATGACTAGTCTTCGCACCATGGAAGGACTTTCATTGGAAACAGTAAGTCGAAAATGGAGTGAAAAAGAATTGCATCAAATTATCGAAATAGCTCAGAAACCAATCCTGCAAGGATATATGATTCTTAAGGATAAAAACTTGATCTTAACAAATGCTGGCAAGCTAATGGCAGATGGGATTGCTTCAGACTTATTCTTTATTTAAAACAGATACCCTTCAATTTTTTTAAATCCCTCAGCTGCAGATAAATGTTCCCATAAAATCTGATAAATAGTATATGCAATAGGAATCTCAGCTTGAATCTTTTCATTGGTCTTTACGATACATTTACTGGCATTGTATCCTTCTGCTATCATACTCAATTCAAGTTGCGCTGCTTTCACAGAATACCCTTTACCAATCATATTTCCGAATGTTCTGTTTCTGCTGTATAAAGAATAACAGGTAACTAATAGATCTCCTAAATAAACAGAAGCACTGTAATTAATTTCTGGGTTTTCTTTATTATTTGCAGGCAATAAACATTTCAAGAATGTTGTCATTTCATTGGCACTGTTAGCTATATAAACGCTCAGAAAATTATCGCCATAATCCAAGCCATGTGCAATCCCTGCACCCAGTGCATAAATATTTTTTAGAACTGCTGCATATTGAACACCCATTACATCATGATTCACAACTGTATTCAAATATTCGGTTTGAAAATACCTAGCAATATTATATGCGTTTGATTCATTGACTCCAGAAAAAGTTAGGTAAGATAATTTTTCGGCAGCTACTTCTTCTGCATGACAAGGCCCTAATACAGAAAAATATTTTTCGATGGGAACATTAAATTCTTTTAAGAGATAGTCATTTAAAAGTTCATTGGTTTCTGGCAAAATACCTTTAATAGCAGAAACAATTTGTTTCCCCTTCAATGCGTCTTTAGGTAAGGAAGACAATGCAGCTAACACAAAAGCAGAGGGTACGGCAATTACAAGGGTATCAGATTTTTCAACAATTTCTGTGATATTGTTACTTAAAAATAATTGAGAGGGATCGAAATAGGCAACGCTTAAGTAGTGCGGATTGTGCTTTCTCTTCTTCATCAATTCAATGGTATCGGCATTCCGGATCCACCAATTAATTGAATTGCCATTATCGGTTAAAATTTTTGCCAATGCTGTAGCCCAGCTTCCGCTTCCAATAATTCCAATCCGCATTTATGCTTTTTTATTTCATTACAAAGATACGAAAGACTGTTATTAAAAAACAAACGACCCCGAATTGGGGTCGCTGTATATCGATTACCTCAAAAAATTAATCTTTCTTCTTTTCGTCGTATAATTTATCTTTTGCCACTACCATAACTTTAGCACCATCTTTTAAAGTTTTACTTACAATGGTATATGGACCAGTAATAACTTCATCTCCCTCTTTCAATCCTGCAAGAATTTCAATATTATTCAAGTCCTGAACAGCAGTTCTAACTTTGATCTTTTTAACTGTATTATCTTTTTGAAGTACGAACACCACTTCTTCAATATCATCATTTGCAGTTACAGATTTTACTGCATTGTCATCTGCTTTCTTTTCGTCTTTTTTATCAGTGCTACTAGCTTTAGCATCACCATTCTTATCACGAGTAGTTACAGCATTCAATGCAACTGATAAAACATTAGCTTTTGTTTTAGTTTGGATATCAGCACTTGCACTCATACCCGGGCGGAAAGGAAAACTCTTTTTAGGAGTAATCAAATCTTCGTATGATGATGTCAATAAACGAATATGTACTTTATAATTTGTTACATCAGTTGAAGAGGTAGTAAGAGAAGTACCAGTATTTGGGTTCGCTATCTTATATACTACACCTTTGAATTTTCTATTTGTATACGCATCAACTTCAACAATTGCAGTATCTCCAATTTTTACTTTTGGAATATCATTTTCACCAACATCCACACGTACTTCAATACTTCTCATATCTGAAATACGCATCATTTCAGTACCCACATTAAAACTGTTACCAGCTACACGCTCTCCTTTTTTTACACTCATCAAACTAATTAAACCATCCATTGGCGCAGTAATAACAGTACGAGACATGTCCTTATCTGCTTTATTTAATTGCGCTTGAGCTCCCTGAATACTTGCCTCTCCACTTTTCAATCCTTCTTTTGCAGCATTATAAGATGCCATTGCAGAAAGATAGGTTTGCTGTGACTGCTCAAATTCAGAGCGAGAAATAACTTTATCATCAACTAGTTTTTTCTGACGGTCATACACTGCTTTTGCATTATCCAAAACAGCTTTTAATCCCACCAAATTTGCATTTGAATTAGATAATTGAGCTTTCGCCTGGTTAACTCCTGCAGCAACCTGATCACGTTGAGTAGAATAGATATCAGCATATATCCGTGCTAACACCTGACCCTTTTTAACGGTATCACCTTCGTTTACATAAAGTTCAGTAATCTCACCACTAATATCCGGACTTACTTTTACTTCCACTTCTGGATATACTTTACCACTTGCGTTCACAGTCTCGATGATAGTGCGCTTAATAGCTTTTTCAGTAGTTACTTTTGTACCTTCTTCTTTACCTATCACGCCGCCCTTTTTGAGGCCGATTAATACCCCAATTACAACAACTAATGCTACGATAATCCAAATCAATTTCTTACTCATATAAAACAGTGTTTCTTGTGTGTTAATTTTGATGTTTGCTTTTATAATCGAATGCCCTGGCCTTTGAAGAACTCCAGTACTTTTAGTTTAAATACATATTCATAGTGGTTACTTAATTCCTGAATCTTTGCAGTAAACACATTGTTTCTAGTTGTGATCAAATCAAGCGTACCTAATAAACCAACATCATAACGCTTTTGTGCAAATTCCAACGCTTTCTCTGATACAACTACACTTTTCTTTGAAGAGTTATATTTCTGTAATGCTGAAAAGGCATCTTGATAAGAGATAAATACATTAGATCTTAAAGTTTGTTTTTCCTGATCGTCTTGTAATTGTGTTTGGCGAACATTAATTTTTGCTCTCTCCCACTGAGTACGTGCTTGGTGTGCATTGAATAAAGGGATACTTAAATTCAATCCTAACGCCTGTCCAAAATATCTATTCAACTGATTTCCTAAACTTACTTTATCAATTCCTGTAATGCTATTTTGATAAGCATATACTGGATACTTATTTGCATTATCCAAAGCATATGCGCTTGTTGGTCCAAGTATAGTTTGACTTCTATAGTCATATACATTATTAGCAAATCGGGTATTCAATGAGCCCGATGCACTAAGGGTTGGATACATAGATCCTCGAGCAGCTCCTACTAATTTTTGTGATGATTCAATACGTAAGGCTGTAACTTTTTGCTGAGGTTGATTTAATAAAGCTAACTCGTAAACAGCCTGAGGTTGAAGATCTAAAATATTATCAACAGGAATACTTTCAACAGCTGGATACACAATATCAAACTGAGAAGCAAAATCAAAATTCATAAATGCTTTCAAGTTAATAATACCCTGTTCGGCAGAAGCTAATGCCTGAATATAGGTGGCACTATCTCTTTCTACCTGGGCTTCTAATTGAATTGCATTAAGTTCAGGCTGACTTCCAGCTTCCACAAACTTGCGCGTATTTCTTAATTGCTCTTGTGATTGTTTTAATTGAACGCCACTTACATTAGCTTGCTCTCGCCTTAACATCACCTGCAAAAATGCATTAGCAACAGACAATGCCAAATCATTCTTAGTCCTTTCAATATTCAACTCATCGGCTTTAGCTGTGATAGCATTTGACTCGATATTGTTCTTACGAGCAAACCAGTTGAAAATGGTATAAGACGATTGAAAACCCAAATTACCTCCCGAAATATCTACGTTTTCAAAGACGTTGGTGGTTGGGTTGATGTTTAAACCATGCTGATAGGTTGTACTAACACTTGCATTTGCATTGGGCAAACGAGTCAACCTAGACTGATCGGCCAATAACTTCGACAAACGTGCCTGCACATCTGCCTGCTTCACAGAAATATTATTCTGCAATGCATAATCAACGCATTTTCTTAAATCCCACTTTTCCTGAGAGAAGGAATGAAGGGAAGCTGTTAAAGCTATTAAGGTCAAAAACTTCTTCATATAAAACAAAAATACACGAAAGAACTTCTTGTCTAGAAAAATTAGACAGACGGAAAGGAATAAGACTAAAACAGCTAAAAAATCTTATGAAAGGTGTTCAATAGCCAAAAAAGCTTGATTAAGGTCCTCCATTAGGTATTCTACCGACTCCAATCCAAAATAGAATCTAAGCATTCTATGCTCCGGATTTGTTCCATCAAATTCAGCAGGTTTCATTCCGGCACATTTTGGGATAACTAGGGATTCATGACCGCCCCAGCTTACTGCCATTAGAATATGCTTTAATGAGTTGCAGAATTTTTCTATGGTAGCACATTCATTAGCTTTTATAATGATAGTTAATAAACCACAAGCACCTTTCATTTGCTTTTTCGCTAATTCATACTGTGGAAATTCGGGATCGAGCGGAAAAATTACTTTTTCAATTCTCGGATGGGCTTTTAAAAGAGGGATCAATGCTTGAGTAGTTCGGTCAATCCTTTCTAATCTGGCTTCCAATGTTCTTAAACCTCGGATCAATAACCAAGCATTAAATGGTTGAATACCTGAACCTATATTCATGTATTCACTATTAAAAATTCGCTCGATCATTTTCTTTTCGCCAGTTAACACTCCAGCTACCGTATCGCTATGACCACCTATGTATTTGGTGGCAGATTGTAACACCAGATCAATCCCCAATTTAATTGGCTTTTGAAAAAGAGGGGTACAATAACTATTATCGCAGATAGTAATGATACTATGCTTCTTTGCCAATTTTGCAACTGCTTCTAAATCCTGCAGGTTGTAAGTCCAGCTATTTGGCGATTCTAAATAAATCACAGCCGTATTAGGCTGAATGGCGTTTTCGAAATTTTCTATCGCGGTTCCATCAATATATGAATGTGTTACCTGAAATCTGGGAAGAATTTCCTCAAACATTTTTTTAGCCCAGGTATATGGATTCTTAACACTTAAGATATGATCACCAGTTTTTACATTAGCCAATACAGAAGCAAAGATTGCTGCAGCGCCGCTATTAAAAACCAAACAGTCATCAGCACCATCTAATGCGGCTAATTTTTTACGAAGGATTTCAACTGTTGGGTTTAATCCCCGGCTATACAACCAGGTACTATATTCATCCTCGAATGATTTTCGCAAATCATCCACTGTTTTAAATGCAAAATTGCTGGTCTGTATGATGGGTGGAGCAATGGCCCTGAAATAATCTTCTCTTGATTCTGCTAACTCATTAATGATATAGGAAAGTTCCATTGTAATTATGCTTTAGGTAGTTCGGTATTTTTTGTGAATAGGCGACTTATAAAATAGATAGCCATAAAAACTGCTAATACAGAAATTCCGATTAATGCAATACTGGGAGTTTGAATGCTGATACTAATGCCTACAAATGTATAGGCCGCCATAAAAATCAGTGGCAGTATGGGAAATAGTTTCATTTTATAGATGCCAGTGCCATCTAAATGTTTCGTTCTTTTTCTAAGTACAAAAATAGTTGCACTAGATGCCACCATGCCAAAGCAATCAAGAAAAATGGTGAAGTTTAAGATCTTGTCGAATGTCTGAGCAAAGAATAAAATCACTACACACATGCTAGCAAAAATGGTTAATGAAAATACCAGCACATCATTTTTAGCTGATTGCTTTCCAAAAATCTTTGGCAAAGCTCCTTCTGTACTCATAGCATACATCACTCTTGGATTACTCATCAGAAGTGCATTGACATAAGCCAGAACACCAAAGAATAAAAAGAAGGAAAAAACATCAGCTCCGGTTTTTCCAAACACTTTATGCATTAAAGAATAAGCGATTTCAGTTTCGCCTTTCATGTTTTCAAAACCAATGATATGAAAATAGCTAAGGTTTACCAACAAGTATAAACCTATAATAATGGCGATTCCTATAAAGATACCTCTAGGGATATTCTTTGCTGGATTAGCTACTTCGTTTCCAAAATTAATAGTCTGTTGATAGCCCCCATAAGTAAAGGAAACTGCAATTAAACTAAGACCTAAACTTTGTATCCAACTAATATGAGGCAAAGGATCAGAAACTACTACAACAACCTGTGGCGGCACTTCATGAATCGGGAAAAATAAAGCCACTATCAAAACTAGGATCATACTGATTTTGATCAGCATCAAAAAGTTCTGTGCCTTGGCACTCATTTTGAGTCCCATTAAATTAATCACATAAAAAATAAAAATAGCCACGCAACTGATCAAGGCTTTGTCAACATCCGTCCATTGATATTGCGGAAATAATTTGGTGATATAGCCACTACCAATTAATGCAACGCCACTTAAACTGGCTGCATTACTAATAAGTATGATACAGTTTATGGCAAAAGCTATACTAGGGTGATAAGCATAGGAGAAGATTTTATAGTACCCGCCTGTAACTGGGAAGCGACTTCCAATCTCTGCATATGTCAGCGCCCCGCAAAATGCAAAAAAGCCCCCTAATAACCAAGCAGTAAAATAAACAGATGGATCGTTGGCAAATTTTGCACTGGTTGCCGCCGATCTAAAAATTCCCATTCCAATTACCAAGCCAACAACGATCATGGTAAAGCTAAAAAGATTCAATTTCTGTTTTCCCTGCATAATAATAGCGTGAAGGATAAATGTAGGAAACTTCCTACAAATGCTGCAGCTTGAAGCAAGAAATACTCAGTTTAATCCGATAAGAAGATTATATTCTTCTTGTATATTTACTAAAATAAAGATTATGGAATTTCATCTCGACCAACTTCTAACAGTTAGTTTTACCCTGTTTGCCGTAATCGATATTGTAGGTTCTATCCCTTTGTTGATTTCATTGAAAGATAAAATGGGTGCCATCCGATCTTTTCAAACCACATTTATTTCCGGAGGATTAATGATTCTTTTTCTTTTTGCAGGTAAACCCTTTTTAAAAATTTTAGGGCTTGATATTCGCTCTTTTGCGGTAGGTGGATCTATCGTGATCTTTTTACTTGGATTGGAAATGGTATTGGGTCATGAAATATTCAAGGGTGATAAAGACGCCAAATCAAGTAGCGTAGTTCCCATTGCATTTCCCATCATTGCGGGTAGTGGAACCCTTACAACTATTATGTCATTAAAAGCAAATTTTGACGAAACATATATTTTAGCAGGGATTATCATTAATTTAATTGTTGTTTATATTGTACTTAAGTCGCTAAAAATAATTGAGCATGCACTTGGTGAAGCCGGCTTACTTGCAGTTAGAAAATTTTTCGGGGTAATCTTACTTGCTATAGCTGTTAAAATTTTTAGTAGCAATATTGGTGCATTTGGAAAATAACCATCCATGATTACAACCATTCATAAAATAAGGATATGGCTCTTTCAGCATTTTGAGTTGCTTTGCTGGGTCGGAGCATTAGTCGTTTTGTTTTTCTTACCTGAAAACAAAAGCGAAACCTCACTTTGCATTTTCAGTGCATTTGGTTTTGGCAGGTGCCCTGGTTGTGGAATTGGACATGCCATGCATTATGTCATGAGAGCAGAATGGATGGAATCAATTAAACATCACCCATTAGGAATTGTAGCTGTCATTATTATAATAAATAGAATTCGACAATTAATCATACAAATAAAACTAACATGAATCAGAACGCGTTTAATCTAATTCCAGCTTTAGAAGGTGAAGAATTAATTTTTATACAAAGCCTTACTCGTGAATTGCCTTCAGATAAAATGCAAAGCTTTGTTGCCGTTTATAATGGCAAAAGAAGAAAAACAGATCAAGTACTTCTAGGTTGCATTCTCGGTTTTTTTGGTATTGCAGGAATACAAAGATTTATGGTAGGACAAAATGGTATGGGTATACTTTATCTATTAACAGCCGGATTCTGCTTTATTGGAACTATCATTGATATCATCAACCATAAGCAACTTACATTCGATTACAACCAGCAAATGGCAAGA